>JAABUW010001875.1_pt1 | contig 33348 bp, 15 predicted proteins | sample 5560081 | NCBI WGS metagenome assembly JAABUW01 (sample SAMN10711882, study PRJNA513363) | rock metagenome | isolation source: Antarctica rocks | place: Antarctica: Victoria Land, Knobhead sud | reverse complement strand
GGGATGGCGACGGCGTCGTTGAGGTTGAGCCGGCCGATGCCGAGGATGTCCTCCATGGTGCGGATCATGTTGACGGTGTTGTAGGGGTGGGAGACGACGGCGCGCTGCTTGACGTAGGGGCCGATGACGTAGGCGGTGCTGCGGTGGGCGTCGACGTGATCGGCTCCATCCTGGGCGTCGTCCTCGATGACGAAGATGAGGGTGTCGTCCTTGTACCGGCTATGGGCGATTTTGTCGGCGACGAGGCCGACGGCGTAGTCGTTGTCGGCAACCTGAAGTTCCGGGGTGTTGACGCCAAGGATCGCGGATCCGAAGCTGCCGGTGTGATCGTGCGCGAGGCGAAGCAGGGTGAGGTCGGACAGGCCCTGGCTGTCGAACTCACGCTCGAACTCCTTGAAGCGGAAGTAATCGGGAAAGGCCTGATCGAAGCCGCGGAAGTAGGGGTCGGTGTGGGGACGGAGAGCTGCGTTGGCGGCGTAGGCGACTTGCGTTTTGGAGGCGAATGGGTCGAGAACCTGAGGGATGCCGAGAGGAGCTGGAACGAAGTAGCGGGTCAGGTCGATGAGGAAGCCGTAGTTGCGAAGGGTCAGGCCCTGGCGAAGGGCGGCATCCCAGATGTAACCCCCATTGATTTTGCCGCCGGGGCTATCGGGAGCGGCGGTATCGATGGTGCCGGGAAGGATGTCGGGATCGGTGGGATTAGCAGGGTTGGCGGCGAGGCGCTCGGCGAGGGTCGGGTAGGAGACGTTGACGTTGCGATTGGTTCCTTCGGAGTCGTAAGAGAGGCCGCGACCGGCGTAGTTAACGGAGGTCTGTTTCTCGACAACATCGGGAGCGCGGGCAGAGGTCGACCAGGGCCAGCCGTCCATGCTGACTTCGCTTGAGTCGTAGAAGTTATCGAGGGTGACGAAGCGGCGAGAGAGGCGATGGAGGTTAGGGGTGACGGTGCGGCCGAACTCGGTGAGGTCGGGGTCTCCGTTGCCGACGGGTAGATCGCCGAGGACCTGATCGTAGGTGCGGTTCTCCTTGATGATGTAGATGACGTGCTTGATGCGGCTGCGGAGGAACTGCATCTTTTCGCGGTCATCCTCGGAGACGTAACGCTGGAAATGATTGTTATCGGCGACGAGCTCGGTGAGCTTGTTGAGTTCTCCCGGGGTGGGCGTGGGGAAGCTCTGAAAGCCGGCCTTGGTGAGCTGGAGGATGTACTGGTTCGAAGCTTGGCACTGCTTGCTTTGCGCGGGCGTGAGGCCAGTGCAATTGCCGGGGTTGGGGCCGGTGGGCGACTTGCCGTTGACAACGTAGACGAACTTGCCATCGCCTGAGAAACTGACCGAGTTCGGGTACCAGCCGGTGGGGATGAGGCCTTCGACGCGGCTCTGTCCGGGGGCGGAGCTGAGGCGGACCACTGCGATGTCGTTGGTGTTGCCGTTGGTGACATAGAGGAAGGTGCCATCGGGCGAGAGGGTGACGCTGTTGGTGTTGTTGCCCTTTAGTTTTTCACGGGCGGGGGGGAGGAGGCCGAAGGGGGCGGTGACGGCGATGTCGTCGACGAGCTGGTTGGTTCGGGTGTTGATGACGGCGACCGAATCGGTCTCGTCCTCGGCGACGTAGAGGCGGGTCTGATCGGTGTTGAGGGTCATCTTGTTGGGTTGACCCTTGAGCGTGATGCGGGTGGTGACGGACGGAGCGCCTGAGAGATTGACGACGACGACTTCACGCTCGCGGAGGCTGGAGACGTAGGCGGTCGAGTTGCCGACGATGCTGACCCAGAGGGGGTATTCGCCGCCCGCGACGCCGGAGTTGGCAGGGTTGATCTTGCCGGGACGGAGGTCGAGCTCACCGGACTTTGTCCACTTGACGTCACCCTTGGAGATGGTGCTGACCGAGTCGTTGTAGTAGTCGGCGATGACGAGTTTGGTACCGTCGCCGGTGATGGCAACACCGGCGGCTTCAGGCTTCACACCGAGGCCGTTACCGGCCTTATGGCCAAGGTAAATGGGGCTTCCCTTCCCCTCTGCCCAGAGGCCAGCGGCGGTGCGGGTGTAGAGGTGGACATTGTCGTCGACGCCGCCGGAGACGTAGAAGGAGTTGCCGGAGGGATCGAAGACGATGCCGGCATAGGTGTTCGGGACTTTGATGACCTGCTTCTTGACGGGCAGCGGCTGGCTGATGTCATAGATGAAGACGTACTCGGTAGAGTCGGCGTCATTCTGCGATCCGAGGTTGGTGCCGGAGGTGAAGTTCAGGGTGTTGTAGCCGCTGGTGAGAATGAGCAAGGTTTTGTGATCCGGGCTGGTGACGGTGGTCTCGGCCTGGCCGGCGAGGAACTGCGGATTGTCAGGAAGGTCGGGGTTGAGGGGCTCGAAGCGGGCGCGACGCGGGGCGAGCGGCGTCAGGGTCTGGCCGGTGTTCGGCAGAGTCTGCGCGCTCGGGACTTTGTCATCGTCATCGGGATCAGTCTGCGCCGGTACGCTACGGGCCAGCAGCAGGACGACCGCGGCTAATGCTATTGCCGGGCAAACTACACGAAAACATTTCATTTGCAACCTCCACAGTGTCATTACAAGCGCGGATGTGTCGGCGCGATCCGATTTGAGGAAGGGCCAGGAGCAGCGATGGGCACGGTTGGGCGAACGAGGCAAGGACCCGTGTGCGAACTACCCAGCCACGGATGACGAAACGGGTCGTATACCGGGAAGAAAAGGCAAATACCTAACAAGATTCGTAATCTTGGGACGAGAAGCGTGACGAAGTCGACAAGGGACAGTAAACTTCCCGTGACAAAACACTCTATGTACGAAGCTCAACAATCACTGGTGATCCACTGCTGAGTGAGAACGTTCGCGCTTCAGGTGTCAACTGTGAGTGGTAAGCACGGGAGCGAGTGCTGCCGCCGGTCCCGAGGCCTTCCAAGTTCCCTATTGTCAGTCGTGCCGGTGGCGGGACTATCCGTTATTTCATTGTGTCTCCCGGTCGTCCAAGGCAGATTCGAATCCTTTGACAGACACCTTCATGCCGGTGTCTAGGTCATCCTCCTCCTGGCAAGGAAAGCAACGATCTGGCGACCGTTGCGCGGCGTCGTACCGGGCGTCGTGTTGTTGCCGGAATATTCGTTGGTGCATAGGGCTGTGCTGGTGCACCCGTTTCGAGTCCTGTTCCACGGCTAGAAATTGGCTCTGAGAGACAGCTGGATCTGGCGATTAGAGCCGAGGCCTACCTGGTTGGACACGGTGGAATTATCCGTCCCGAAAAGAGCGCCCGCTGTGGCTGAGCTGAAGGGCTGTCCAGGCTGCAGGCCGCTGATTCCCTGTGCCAGCCTGGTATTTCCAGGATTAGCAAAGTTTGGGTGATTGAGGACGTTGTATCCTTCTGCACGAAACTCGATATTCGCCGACTCTGTGATCGTGAAGGCCTTTCGCAGCGTGAGATCCAGCTGTGAGAGCATAGGTCCGGTGAGGTCGTTGCGGGTGAAGTTGCCGAAGGTGCCGGGGGCAGGGACGCTGAAAGCCGCGGGGTTAATAAGTTGAAGGCCGCTCAGAGTGTAGGGGCTTACTCCAGGAACGATATTGGGACGGCGAACATTGCGGGACGCGCCGCCGCCAGGAACATTGACCACCGCCCGGGTCAGGACGACTCCGTTCTGCACCACGGGAGTCGTGCTAACACTTCCAGTGCCGTTGTTGATGTATGCGATGTCGGGACGAACGATAAGGACGTCGATCGGAACGCCTGAACGGAAGTTAAGGACACTGCCGACCTGCCAGTCGCCCACAAGCAGATTCAGCGGACGGGAGACGCCGCCCGCGAACTGTCGCCCACGGCCGAAAGGCAACTCGTAAAGCACGTTCACATTGAGGCTGTGGCGTATGTCGAAGTTGTTACGCCCTCGTTCCGCAGAGAAGTTGTAGGGATTCTGGGCTGTGTTGGCTTCGTTGGACCCCCCGGAGTTGCCAATCGACCGGCCCCAGGTGTATTGGCCACCAGCGGAGAGACCATTGGCGAAGCGACGGTTGAGCGTACTCTGAAGGGAGTTGTAGTGGTCGGCGCCCCCACTGGTCTTGTAATCGATTTCGGCAAAGCGTGGTCCGAATTCTCGCACAGCTGTACCGACTCCGGTGATCGGGTTCTGCGTGACGCCGACGATCTTGTTGGTGATGCTGCGCAGAAAGAGGTTTCGACCCTGGCTGCCAACGTAGCTGACCATGACCACAACATGGCCGGGGAACTCCTGCTCTACCGAAGCACTGTAGGAGAGAACCTTCTCGGGAATCTGGTAGTTGGGCGCGTAAGCACGCGGCTGAAATCCTAGTGTCGGGCTGTCTACGTTGTAGTTGGAGTAGATGGAAGGAATGTCGAGCGGATATCTCAGACGCGGATCGGAGGCGGAGCTGATTGTCGTCCCGATTCGGTCGTTCGCTGCCGGCTGGAGCTGATCTTCTGTCTGACCCGGCCCAAAGAAGTACCCGCCACCCATGCGGAAGACCGTGGTGCCTTGCGGACCGTATGGCGAGTAGGTCAAGCCAAGGCGAGGTCCGAAGTTGAGTGTCGAGCTGCTGTACCAGTCTTTGGTGTACTTGGGTTTAATGGTCCCACTGGGTATATCGAAGAAGACAACTTTGTCGCGCGTCTCCCGCAGGGGCTGGTAGTACTCGTAGCGGAGGCCGGCGCTAACCGTAAGCGAGCGAGTCGCCCTCCACTCATCCTGGGCAAAGCCGATGTAGAAGTTTTGACGCAGCTTGGCGTTCCCGGACAGCCCCGTAAATGGGCTCTTTGCACTTAGATCGCCATTAAAAGCGATCGATGTCGGGGTGTTCCTAAGAAAGTTTGTTACATCGGCGAAGCTGTAAGTGGTGCCACCCTGCTGATCGTTGTAGAGGGTGATGGGACGCACTTCGACACCGAACTTGAGGTTGTGGTTGGCGACTACGTAGGACAAGTTATCAATGTAAGAGTAGGAGGTGTTAGTGTAGGGTGCGCCGCGGCCGTTGAAGGCACTGGAGAGGCGGATGAGGCCGGTTGGCTGCGCAATGCTGGCACTTCCCGTCTGCCCGGCGATGCCACCCAGAGCGATCCCTCCAGAGAGGTTGAGGGCAACACCTGTGAGATTTGCGTCGGGACTTGGACCCGGAACGCCCAACACGCGCTCCTTGACGAGATTGATGCCAAACTTGCTCTCATTGAACAGGTGAGTCGTGAGGATCTGAGTGAGGCTGATGACTCCGTTTTGAGGAACCGCGGTCTGGTTGTACTTGCTCAGCGTGGAGTTCTGTGTCTGCGACGAGACACCCTGATCGCGGAAGAAACGGCCGTAAAGGTGGAAACGGCTGTTAATGTTGTAGTCGACGCGAAGACCACCGGAGTTCTCCGACACCGTATTTGGAGCGACGACCGTCACGATATCCAAGAGGGGATTGCTCGATGGAAACTGGCCCACGGGGAAGGCTGCGAGGAGAGGCCTGATGGAGGCCACCGCCGAGGAGCGTGCAGCAGCACTCAAGGTGGCCTCGTTGAAAGGAGTTGATGTGGTCTGGCGTAGACCCTCAAAGCTCCCAAAGAAGAATAAGCGATCCGTTGCTATAGGACCGCCGACCGAGGCGCCAAATTGATTCAGCCGCAGCTTAGCGAGCGTGCCCCGGGGAGAGAAGTAGTTCCGACCGTCGAAGAAATCGTTGCGCAGATATTCGAAGGCAGAGCCGTGAAAACGATTTGAGCCTGACTTCGTTACGAAGCTAATTTGGCCGCCTGTACCGGTCCCGAACTCTGCAGGATAGTTGCTGCTATCCACGCGGAATTCCTGGACGTTCTCGAGGCTCTGTTGAAGGCGAAAGTTGGAAGTGGATTCACCGTTCAGATTACCTGGCGAAGCATCGATGATTGACGTGCTCTCAACCCCGTCGGTGCGAAGGATGTTCTGCTGGTTGGAGCGGCCGCTGAAGCGGATGTTGTCAAAGGCTCCGCCGCCACTGTTCACTGCTCCCGGAGCAAGAAGATATAGCTGAGAGATCTGTCGACCGTTGATGGGAAGCTGCGAGACCTCCCGCTGACTGACGGTGACACCGACACGCGCGTCACTGGTATCGAGAGATACAGCGGAGCCCGATTCAACTGTGACACTGGCGGTCGCACCCTCCACTTTGAGCGTGAGATTTCGGCTCAGATCTTGGCCAACCTCCAACAGAATACCTTTCACCTCAGAGGTAGCGAAGCCAGCTTGCGAAATCTTGAGCGTGTACACGGAAGGAGGAAGCTGTACAAGGGTGAAGTAGCCACTTTTGTTGGTCGTAGTCGACCTCTGCCCACCGCTCTTCTGGTCGGTCGCAACAACTGAAGCGTTCTCGAGAGAGGATCCAGATGGGTCGGTTACGAGCCCGGCAATGCTGCCGGTGCTGCTTTGAGCCAATCCTGGAAGAACGCAAAACAGCAGAACTACGAGCAGGCGAGTAGCGATCATCGAATCCCTCAGATGTCTATATGTAAGCGACTATCCCAGACTTCTATTAATGTTCGATGACACTGGGATGAATCGACGGCGTGAGGATCCAGCGGTGGAGACCGCAAGAGCTAAGTCTCGCATCCGGGCTCCGGAAGCAAAACCGCGGTCCCTACGACCATCCATGCAGCTTTCACGAAACGTTCAGCTCGTTGGATCTCGCGCTTGCAGGTGACGGGCTAGATGGATTGCCAACTCTTCGCTGTTACTAGAACAGCATGCTGTAGCTTGGACCCTTCCTTTTGCAAAATTAGAGAGCAGTCGCTTTCCGCAATGACATTCACATTCTCTTCATCTTTAGTGAATGCCCTATTCAATTAGGTTCCATACGCTCCTCTGGCGAGACGCGGCCACTATGGTAAGGATTTGTGTGTAGTATTCGGTCTTGAAAGGCGTCGGCGGCTGATCTTTCGTGAAGATTTACACTTGAGCTGGCACGGGCACCATTGTGAGACTCGGCACCACGAAGCCCGACGCAGATGATTCGTAAACGTCTCCAGAAATGGGGATACAACTCCGCATTCCTATAGGTGCGCAGAGAGGGAGATAGACAACGCCGCCTCCCTAATTTGATGGGCGGAGTTCAGCTTTACAGTTGAAAGTTTGTCTCGCCTTCCAGCATCCGCTAACCTTGCCACCAACCGGGTCACAATGGCGGTCGATACGACACGCTTTGGTTTAGGAACGCCCTACTTAGGATGTATACAAATCATGCACAAATGCGACAGGACGAACTCCAGAGAGAAGATCGCAACACTTCAACTGAATCTGCAACATCTGCTCGACCAGGATCAAGGCGGACGCTCAGCAATAACAAAGAAGTACACAGCTGAACGCAAAAAACTGCGAAGCGAGTACCGCGCCTATAGACGTGATCTCTTGGTGGGACAGAGTGCCATTTCGAGCCCTGGCGGCTCCGCAGACGATGTTGCATGTTTCCATGCTGTCGTCGGAGCCACTGATTCGATGGCAAGCATAACGGCAGGGAAAGAGGTGCGGTCCCGTACTTATTCAGTGCTGGGTGTACCCGACCGCGTAACCCTTCCGTCCCCTTCGTGTCCACGCGACTTACCGGGCGAGCTACAGAATTTTCGCGATTGGATGGCTCGGCGTGCGAAAGAGGGCGATTCCGCAGCCACTTGCCAGTTGCGCTCTCTCCTACTAAGACGGATGCCTGAGGTTTCTATTTCGACTGTCCCACCGCAACTAACGATCGAATCTCCCAATCCTACCGAAAGGAAGGCGTCTAACCGGTTTCTGACCGCAATCGGAAAAGTTCGTTACAGGGTACATTTGAGAAGCGGAAACGTGCGATACGGTTTTGCTGGCAAGCTGCTGTTTATCGACGAGGGCAACAGAATTGTCGTCTATGAGGAGAACGAGATTGCTTATGCAACCGCCCTCAAACTCGGATACTACAGCTTTGGCAACCGGTTGCATGTCACTGGAACAGAAGACAGTCTGTTGGCGATGGTTCGGATGGCTGCCAAGCACCATCTGCCGGTTCAGTTCACCGACAAAAAGATGAACAAACTGCTTCGCGAAGTCTTACAGGGATTGAGGCGTGGGACGCTCACCGACGGTTCCGCTGTGCAAGCAGCTTGCCTCGGTGCCGCCCAGGCGGTCCGTAGTTCGACAACAGCTTCCAAAGCTATCAAGCAATAAGCGTCTAATGCATCGGGTTTGATTCCAGCACCTGAACAGCCGGTTTCCCCGCGTTGCCGTCATCAACAGCCACGCTTCATCCGGCGTGCGACAAAGTACGCGAACATGGGCACAGGCATGTAATCCGCTAACCAGCGGAGCCTCACCATTTCGTCAGTTACACCATCGGCAACCGCATCTCTGCCGTGCTTCAGAAACGAGACACTTTGCGATGTCTGCTTATGGCGAAGCATCTCGTCGCGGGATCGCCACGAGATGCTGCACCACAAACCCGATTATTAGACCGCTCGGTTGATAATTCACCGGGCGCGGTGAGACCTACATAGAGAAGTTATTGGTGGCTCGGCATGGAGGTGGAACCCTTTTTGCCGTTCGCAAACCCTGGAACCGATGGCTCCAGGCTTCGCAGGACGAATTCTCTGAAAAGATTCCCTATTGCGTTTGCACCTGTCGTTACACCGAGGGTTTGAAAGGTGAGTCCCAATCCTCGGCTGGATTCTGGATGATATGCGTTCGCTATGCCGCCCGCCGCAAGGTTGCCGAGTAGATGGGAATAATTGGGTTGCAACTTCCCATTATCTCCGTGGGTTACCACCGCGGAGGTCAACGCATGCCAGGTTCGCGAGCGGATGCCGCCCGAGCCCTGGTAGAAGTAGCGGGGATCCTGATGAAACAGGGACGGCAGGAATGCGCTTCCGATGATTCGACCGGAAACCGAGTCCGCCAAGGCTGCGCCATAGCGTTTTCCATACCCTTCGATTCCGGGGCCATAACCAGGATAGGTGCCGTTGTAATGTTCCGCGCCCGCCACGCCAGCAAGCACGACAAAGGTCGTGGGGTCGACGATAGTGCGGAACGCCAGCTTGTACTTCTGTTTTGCGGTCATTGGTGCCGCCTCCCAGATGTAGCTGGTATAGAAATTCTGAAAGACGCCGAAGACGCGCTGCTTCTCTTGTTCCTCCACCTGTGCCTCGGCGATCTGATCGGCAGCCGCGAAGACATTCACGGATGAAGCGGAGGTAACGTTCAGAGCGATCTTCGGCGCCTGGATTGTCTCGCCGGATTTCACGAGAAACTCAGAAGAGGTATATGTCCCGAATCCGGCCGCTGTGACGACGAACCGAAACTTGCCGGCGGGAAGCTCCGTAAAGGTGAAGCTCCCGTCGCTGGCGGTGGCGGTCTTCCTCTCGTGCCCCAGCTTGCCGGGTGAGGTCAAGGTTATCTCCGCACCGGACACGCCGTTGCCCTGCGCATCGGAAACAACTCCGGTAACCTCCGCTGTGCCCTCCGCTTGATCCGTTTGACCATTTGCCGCTCCGCCGTTCAGATCGAGCGATATTCCAGAAATGCTTCCCGTGGCTGGCGCAGGTCTCTGTTGAGCCCCCGTCGTACTCGCCTGTATGCCCGCTCCCGGAGCATCCGGAAGCTCGTCTAAAGGAGGGCCTGTTGAGACGGAAATCCGATGGAGAGTGACGGCCTCCTGGCTCTGTGAGTGGGGCTGAGGTGCGTCTCCCAACGATGTCTGCTGGTTACTAAACGCAGGCTGCGCGTTAGCGCTAGTGCACATAGACAAAGCAATACTCCCGAAGAGGAACAAGCGAAAACGGGACATCCTTGCAGTGAGTAAGATGGGCCGGGACAAAGAAATCATAGTCATATACCTTTGCTGGGGTTATTCCGATGTTGTGCTCGTTTAAAACTCATAATCGAGGGAGAACTGGATGCGCCTTGCGGTAGAAGTCGCAATTGGCCCGCTGAAGCCGCTCTGTGGCTGTGTGTTTGAGCCAAACGCCGTATTCAGGAGCGAGACGTTGCGATGATTCAGCAGATTGAAGCTCTCGGCAACGATGTCCAGATGCCCTTTTCCGGCTGGCACCATCTTGAGCACACGAAGATCGAGATTGATGTTCGGACTTGTCGATAGCGAGTTGCGGCCGTAGCCCGACGGCCGCACAGCGAAGGGGTAGATGTGTTCCCGATTGCTGTCCAAGCCAGTCAGTGGATCCGCACGGAAGCCGCTGGATACTTGGAAGATGGGTGCAAACTCCAAGCCGTTGAGAACGCGCATGAGCGGTCCGGGATTGGCGTTTCGTGCAGCGTCAGCCGGATCGCCAAGGTCAGGGCCGATGAGCCATAACCCGCTCAGCGTAAAGCGATGCCGCTGGTCTAACAGCGACAGGGCTCTTTCCGCACCAGGATCGAACGGATTCTGTGGTTGCTCTAGATCGGATGAGGCATCGTCGATGGTCTTCGAGTAGGTGTAACCGGCTAGCAACTCGAAGTCATCCTGAAACTGGCGATTCAGCGTGATGGTCGCTCCATTGAAGTTCGAGCCAGCCGTGGTGGAGAAGCGATTCACGGCGTCGTAGGAGGGATCGACACGCGCGGAAGCGAAGATGGGCCTGCCGAGCTGCTGGGCGGTAGGAGAAGGAATGCCCAAAGATGCGGCGTTGCCGGTGGTCAGCACCAGGGGGGGCAGAAGATTGCTGTTGGTGGTCCGCCCCAGATGAACTCCATGCACGAACTGATATTCGGCTTTCAGCGTGGTCTGAAGCGGAAGCTCCTGTTCGACACTCAGCGAACCAAACTCACTATAAGGATTGATGAGACGCGGGTCGGCGCTCCAGATGCTAGGCGCTATGCCGGGCAAAGGTGATGAGGGGAGGGAACCGTTCGCGTACAACGAAGCCGCTGCTGGACCTTCAACGATCTGCGACGACGCATGGGCTCCCTCGAACTCCAGCACGCGGTTGAGACTGGAAAGGAGGTACCGGTCGTAGAAAAGACCGAAGCCGCTGCGCACAACCAACGAAGGCCGCGCTGTCCAGGCGAATCCTAACCGTGGGCTAAAGTCAATACCGGTGGTCGGAAGAGGGGAAGGTAGACGGTTGATCTCGTAGCGTAGGCCATAGTCGAGGGTGAGGGTGCGACCGGCCTGCAAGTGGTCCTGAACGAAGGCACTCACCCGGCTTTCAGCGAAGTTCGTACTGGGGTTGCCAAACGAGCGTGTAAAGAAATCCGCGTTGCCGGTCTGAAGCGCAGACACGGATGGGAACACGAATAGCCCGCTGAAGCCGTCGAGTACCTTCGCTCGGAGCGCAACGTGCTCCACACCAATTCCTGCCTGCAAGAGATGTCGTCCACACTGAAACAGGAATGAGTCGGCCGCATCGACGTGCGTCTCGAAGCGGCGGTCGTTGCCCTCGAACGGTGTACCGAAGAGAACGACGCCTGGAATGAGCACTCCCGGAGTGCTCGGGCTCTCCGTACGCTCCACGGCCCGACGCTGCGAAAGCTCCAACCGCAAGTTGTTCACCCGCGAGCCGCCGAAGGCGGAGGTCAGGGTGGCATTTACGCTATTGTCGGCGACGAAAGACGATCCTCGCCCGCTCCGGTCCGTCAACTCGTCCGTGTGGAAAGCATCGTCCACATTGCGGGCATTGGTAAAGGCGTACCGCACCATTAGGGTCTGTCGTGAAGTCAGCACTCGGTCTAGTCGCCCGGACAGCTCCGTCTCTTGGTCGGTCGTCGGGAAGAACCCGCTCGCCAGGCTGAAGCTGCTTAAAGGCCCGTTCTGCCGAAGTGCGGTGTTGATAGATGCAACCGTTCCCGAGCGAAGGTCGTTGGCGTCCTCCCCATGCGCCAGCTCCTGTTCTGCTGCGACATAGAAAAACGCCCGGTCGGGCTGCAACGCCGCACCGAGAGCGACTCCCGCGCGAAAACGGCTCTCATCCGGCTTGCGCAGATAGATGCCGAGTGGCGGCGTCCCGTTTAGGGCACCGTTCTGAGCGAAGATGAAGGCGTCCCCATGAGGATTGTTGAGTCCGGCTCGTGTCTGGACGTCCACCGCTCCGCCTGCCGCGCCACCGGATTGCGCGGCAAAGCCGTGGTTCACAATTTGGAAATCGTTAATGGCTTCGGGTGAAAGCTGTGTGCGGCTCGATCCGCTGAACTCGTCGTCGTCATCAACGCCGTCGATCTGCACGGAGTTGCTGCCTGGCCTGATGCCGCCGAAGCTGAACGCGAGCGTTCCTCCGCCTTGTGTGAGCGTGTTCTGAGACAGTGTGGGGTTTGCGGGTGCCGCTTGCGGTGAGAGCTGGACGAAGGACAGGTAGTTCCGGCTCGGGATCGGCAGTTCTTCTACTCGGTCGCGGTCGATGTTGACGACTGATGAGGTCTGAGTGGTATCCAGCGAAGAGGGCTGCGCGGTGACATTCACCGTCTCGTTCGCGGCTCCCAGCGAAAGCGTCAGAGCGAGTTGGGTCGTGCGACCCACGGCAACACTAATGCCTGGCTGCTCGGCCGGCTTGAAGCCGGATGCGGTGACGGTCACCTTGTAATTGCTTCCGCTTGGGAGATTGCGAAGAGTGAATGTTCCGTCCGGACCGGTTGAAACCTGGCGCGTAAAGCCATCTTGACCGGTCAGTAGAACGGTGGCGGAAGCAACGGGAGACCGGTCGGAAGCCACTACGGTTCCGCCAATCGTTCCCGGTTGTCCTACCTGTGCGATTGAGTAAAGGCTTGAAGCCGCAACGAGACAAACGACACCGCAGATGCGGGCAGAAAGGTTCGAATGCAAAATCTCTCTCTCCTGATGTATGCAGAAGCAGCAATCCATGCGACGGCACGGGAAATTCCGAGACGCGACAAAGTTGTCGCGCGGAATGCACGTTTGAGGAGTGGATCAGATTCGAAGAGGCGGGGAGCTGTGAGGCGGGACTGGAGACGGCATAACCCAAACTAGAGTCTCCATGAGAAACGTCATGCGTAAGGGGACGAGCCGCGATACGAATTGCCTCTTCAAAGCTCCTAGTGCCACGAGCATGGCGGCAACCAGCACGAGACAGATTAGAAAAACGAAGAGGAACAGAGCAAATTCCGTGTCGTTGCCTAAACCCGGTGCGTCCCAGCGGTCGAAGCACTCTGCCAGGGGCGCGACAAACGCCGCAACTATGAGCAGAAGAAATCCGAGCTGGAATAAGCGCTTCACTCGGACCAGTATAGAAGCGTTGAGGATGTCGTTTCTGAGTGCCGCATCAATATGAGGCGCTATCACAGGACAAGCCGAGGTTGAATACGGTATCAGCTTGCGGCTGCGTCCGATAACGAGACCCGCGATTCTGTTGGTGCAAAGCGATAACGTCGCTGCTTCTGCAAAGCGGTTTTGTCATCATAAAGCGTCGTATTCGTCGTGCGGTGCGTAATGTGGGAATCGACGTACTGTGTCGATTTCCAAGGACGGCACTGTTGCATTAACGGGATCGGCCCCCTCCCGGGCGCCACGATGGTTCATGTTCAGCCGTCGTCGCTTTCCAGTCGGGATCATCCTGGTTTGTGTTCGTTGGTACTGCAATTACGGGATCTCGTACCGAGACCTGACGGAGATGATGCAGGAGCGGGGCGTGGAAGTGGATCCGTCCACGATTATCAAAGGCTTCGAGATCATGCGAATGATTCGGCGCGGACAGAGCCTCACGTGCAAGCCAAGCGTGCGCAATTAAAGTTCCGGCGTGATCGCTTACTCTTCCGGATTCAACGTAGCGTAACCCCGCGGTCACGGTCTCGTAATGCGCAGTTCCTAATCTGAAGATTCGTGCCCCGCCTATTCCGGGACGAAACCAAGGCTAAGGAGCCGCATGTTCATCAACCGCGTCATTGTTGCAGTTCTTATCTACTTGGCCCCCGCGACTCTGCCTCTCCTTGGCCAGGTAGGTCGAGGTACGCTCACGGGATCTGTCACGGATGTGCAGGGTGCAGCCCTTCAGGGTGCCAGAGTCGCGCTCAATCCGAGCACCATGGCGGCCCTCTCTGATGCCACAGGGCAGTACACGATTACAGGTGTTCCTGCCGGAAGCTACACGGTGAACATCTCCTATGTGGGCTTCGCGACCAATTCGAAGCCGGTCGTCATCTCCGCTGGACAATCGTCCCGGCTCGACACCTCACTTTCCGTTTCTTCCAATAAGCAGAACGTGCAGGTCTATGCCGGTCGCCAGGGTGGAGAGGTCGAGGCCATCAATCGCACGGTAACCGCCGACAACATCATCAACGTCCTTCCTTCTGATGTCATCACCAGCCTCCCGAACGCGAACGTCGCCGATGCTATTGGCCGGCTTCCTAGCGTGACGTTGGAGCGCGACGAGGGTGAGGGCAAATATGTTAAGGTGCGCGGCACCGAGCCCCGCCTCACGCATACCACCCTGGACGGCGTTAACTTCGCTACTCCCGAGACGGTTCGCCAGATGAAGCTCGACATCATCCCGGCTGACCTCGTCGAATCCGTCCAGATCAACAAAACACTACAGGCCAACATGGAAGGCGATGGTATCGGCGGGTCCGTCGATTTGCGGACCAAAAGCGCCGAAGAACGTCCCACTTTCAATCTGGAGTCGCTCGGCGGCTACAACCCCATCATTGGCGGCCGCCCCAATTACCAGTTTGATGGAACGGTTGGTAAGCGCTTCATGGAAGGCCGCAAGCTTGGTGCGCTGCTTTCGGGCTCCTATGACTGGAACGGCCGCGGCATCAATGACGTCGAACCCGGCCCCGCACTCGCCGGCACCTACGACCTCCGCGATTACCGCTACTTCCGTGACCGCCGCGGCTTTGGCGGAACCCTTGACTACCGCATCAGCGACGGTTCGAGCCTCTACCTGAAGGGCCTCTACTCACACTTCGACAACTTCGGCGACGATTGGATATACAGTCCCAAGATCAACACGTTCGTCAGCCCAACGGAGGGTGGAGACGATGGCAGCATTTCGTTCACGTCGGTCCGTCGCCGTCCGGTTCAGGATCTCGGAGGCCTCCAACTTGGCGGTCGCCACATCCTCCAGGAATCACTGTTTGCATGGGATCTCGAATCCTCCGTCGGACGCACGCGCGATGACGGCTACGCCTTCGGGAACTTCGCCCCACAGGCTGCAACCAATCCCCTCAACAACATCGCGTATACCCTCGACGTCTCCAATCCCCTTATTCCTCACATCAACCCTCAGAAGGGCGTCGACGTCTTCGATCCCACAAGGTACTTCTACTCCGGGCAGACGGTACAGAACACCTACACGCCCGAAGTCGACCTGGGCTTTGGTGGCTCGTACGCAAGGCCGTACACCATCGGAGGGCACGCTAGTACCTTTGAGTTCGGCGGTCGCTTTCGCAACGTGCATAAGTTCACGAATCAAAACACTCTGAACTACACTCCAAACGCGGCTGCGAGCAACGCTGAAAACCCAACTCTGGCAATGACGAACTTCCTTGGCGACTTCAAGGACCCGGGCTACTACGGAGGTTCGTACACCTTCGGCCCTGCGGTAGACGTTGAGAAAATCCGCACCTTCTCCGCTCAAACCATTTCTTCAACGAGCGTTGGCAACTCCTTCAATCAGATTGAGAAGGTGTCCGCCGGCTACCTGATGAACAGCACGAACCTAGGCAAGTTTCGCCTTGTTCTCGGCGTAAGATTCGAAAACACGAGCGAAAACAACCTGGGCTACAACGGCCAGCGAAACGCGAACTCCCTTGGGACTACCCCGATCCGCGTGCAAGCCTCGTACCTTGACGTTCTTCCGAGCGCCTCACTCCGTTACGCCGTCACTCCATCGTCGGGTGTACGACTTGTCTACGGTCGAGGCCTCGCTCGGCCTCAGTTCGCCGACCTCATCCCCTTCCAGACTGTCGCGAGCCCTGGTCCCGCTCGCACCACCGTTACCCAAGGCAATCCAAACATCAACGCCGAGTACGCCGACAACATCGACCTGCTCTATGAAGACAGTCTGCCCCGAACCGGCTTGCTTCAGGCTGGTTTCTTCTACAAGCACGTGAGCAGTCCCATCGTACCCACGCAGACCCTCCAACCCCCAAACCCGGCTCTCACCGGAAACAACAACTCCTACTTCCTGAACCAGACAATCAACGCCGGCAGCGCTTACGTCTACGGTCTTGAGATCTCGTTTCAACAGCGATTTAGCAATTTACCCGGAGCCCTGAACGGCCTTGGGGTCTCCACAAACTATGGCTACACCGCTTCCAGCGCAAAACTGCCGGCCTACATTGACCCGGCACTGCTTCAGACCGGAGAGATCAGCGGCCCCAACCGCGGCACTGAGGGAGCAAACCCTGCCCTCATCGGTCAGGCCCCGAACAGCTTCAACCTCAGTCCGACCTACGATAAACGGGGTCTCTCCGTCCGTCTCGGGATGACCTATAACGGGTCCAACCTCTCCGCCTACAACTACAACGCCGGTAATTCTGGCCCGATCGTGTCCAGCGGACAGGCTGCTGATACCCCGCTTGCCGGAGGCGGCGCCAAGGGTCCGAACGGGGACGTGTCGTTTTACTCTCACCTTCAGATCGATCTTCAGGGCTCCTACAAGCTCCCGAAAGGCTTCACCGTGGTCGCGTACGGCCTCAATCTGAACAATGAGGTCTTCGGATTCTTTCAAGGCAGCCCCATCTACCCCATTCAGCGCGAGTTCTACCGTCAGACCTTCGGCGGAGGTCTCCGTTGGGCGCCAACACGAGAGCGGTGAAACAGCTACGTATGGCTTGCACTTCCGTCGCCGCTTAGACTGCCCTTGATGTTCGCGTCCTCGCGGCATAGTGCGAACTCCGACGCGCATAGGCGCGAACCGGAGACAACATAACGAAGGACATGCAGCCCTTAAGGTCAACCTAACGGTTGTCATGGAATACTTTCAGAATGATCGACCTATGGAGCCCAACCAACATGCGAAGCCCGAAGTGCTTCCGCGCACTCTCCCCCCTCTCCCTCTGTCTTACTCTGGCGCTCTGCTCCGCGCAGGCTCAGTCCGGGTGGCATGTGGAACGGACCATCGAGGTCGGGGGACTTGGGGGTATGGACTATCTCACCGTTTCTCCTGAGACCCATCGCCTTTACGTCCCGCGCGGCACGCACACTCTTGTTATCGACGCTGTTTCGGGCAAGACGGTCGCCGACATTCCGGGTCAAAAGATCGCCCACGGGGTCGCCCTCGTTCCGAAGTTGAACCGAGGCTTCATCACAGATGGGGGAGGGGCAGGGTCAATCACGATCTTTGATCTGAAGACCAATGCGGTGCTTGGGACCCTGGAGGCACAGCCCGACGCCGATGGCATCATCTACGACGCAGGTACAGATCACATCCTCATCAGTGCAGGAGATAGCCACAGCCTCATCACATTCAAGCCCGACATTGATCCGCGGTCCGGCAAGATTGAAGAACCGATCCCTTTGGGAGGTGCTCCAGAATTCCTCGCCGCTGACGGTTCGGGAAAGGTCTTCGTCAACCTCGAAGATAAGGACACCGTAGCAGTTGTGGATCTCAAGAGCCGCAATGTGATTGCGCGCTGGCCTGTCTCGCCTGGCGGCGCCCCGGTCGGGATGGCTATCGATCCCAAGCACCACACCCTTTTCCTCGGCTGCCGGAAACCCGCGAAGATGATAGTGATGAATTCAGAAAGCGGCAAAATCCTGAGCGACCTGCCCATCGGTACCGGTGTGGATGCAACGGCCGTAGAGGGATCCGAGGCTTTCGCCAGCAGCGGCGACGGCACACTCGCGGTCGTCACTCAGTCTCCCGGTGGCACGTTCAAGGTCAGTCAGTCCGTGAAGACGGCACTCGGAGCCAAAACGATCGGCATCGACGCGGAAACCGGAAAGATCTACCTCCCTACAGCAGATTTCGAAGATCCAAAGCCTGGCGTATCTGGACGGCCAAAAGCGAGGCCTGGCACATTCAAGATCCTTGTCGTCTCTCATTGAGACGCTTGGATTTGCGGTTCTGAGGGACTGACCTGACCCGCAGGGGAAGGCCGCTGAGAGAGACAAGTGTTGTGTATTCCTGCAACCGTTGATCTGCTGGCCAGCAACCAGAGCCGGCGTGCCAGCCGTGCTCCGGACCGGCCACCCAGAGAAAGCGTGAGCCAGTTCAGGGCTTCGCTCGACCGGCAGCTCCGCCGTGCGTAGCGGCCAACTGTGCCAGGTAGTCGCTCGGTGAAGACCTTCCGCCGGCAACGATCCTCAACGCAGATGAACTTCCGTGCCGCCCGACCACAAGAAGAAGACTCTGCCGACGAGTCTTTCCAGCGGCGAGGTGCAGTGATCCACATCCTTTGGGGACTGCTGATTGCGCTATGAAAGAGAAATAGAAATCACTATCAGAAATTGAGATAAATGGGATTGCCAAGAATGAGCATGCGCCCATCTGTTGCGCGCACATTCACCCGGAACCAGTGACGTTTCCCGTCAGAGCGGTAGTCGAAGCTGGTCATCTCTTCCCCGAACATGAGCGTCTTCGGCTCGTCGTGCACGATCTCTGGATAGGCACCCTGCAGGTTGAGCATTTTGAGGGTGAAGTGAACGGTCTGGCCGTCGGGAGCTTTGAGGTTGTCACCCATCGCGGCAGTCTCCGTGCCCGCTTTGGCGGAGAACTCAATCCCGCGGTCGCTGCTGCCCTCAAGATCGACAAAGACGTGACCGGCGCGCACGCCGTCGAGAATGGCGCGTTCGGAGAGTTCCTCCGCGTAGACAACAGTGGCAGGGTGTCCGACGGCGGAGCGGACCATGGCGGGATAGACCGCCTCATGATTATCGCTGCCGCCAATGCCGGCCAGTCGGTATCCCGCATTCAGCCTGTCCTGCCAGAATGGGATGCCGGAGCCGCGACCGTCCATCGAACCGCCATTGATCGCTTCGACGGCCGTGATGCCTTTGTAGTCGGTATTGGACGCGGTCCAGCCGCAGCCCATGCAGGAGGCGCCCGTGGGCGCACCCGGATGATTGATCGAAATGAAGCCGTGATAGGCGCTCACCTGCTTGCTGATCGTGTTCACATCCGGAACCGTTGCGCTGCCGAGACGGAAGTCGACGAAGTCGGTGATACCGAAGATGTTGGCGTGGCCGTGGAAGGTCGTGATCTCGCGCGCGGGGATCAGCAGCAGCTGGTCGAAGTAGGGCTGCAGCTCGCGTTCATCGTTGTACTGCGAGGTGGCGTTATGGTCGCTGATGGCGATGAAGTCCAGCTTGCGACCGGCTGCCACCTCCACGGTCTTATACAGGGGGCAGGGCACGTTGAGACCCGCCTGGCTGAGGCAGGAGCCGTCGCTGTGGGCGTCGTGCATGTGGAAGTCACCGCGGTACCAGGCGGGGCCTTTGCGCAACGGCGTACTGATGAAGGTGGAGACCGCGGGCTGATCGCCAGCGTGGGCGAAGTAGATCTTCGCCTGATAGTCGGACTTGATGCCGTTCTCGATGTTAGGTATGCCGAGCAGGAGCTTCCATGGGCCTGGGCGGATGGCCCCGGGCAGGTAGGAGGGCGTCGCGTCGGTTTCGGAGATGGTGAAGGTTTTCTTATTGCCTCCGCTCCAGCCGCGAAAGCGCTCGCTGTCGAGGATGCCGAGGTCGATGCTGGTCTTCTTATCGCGCTCGGTGTAGGAGAAGTCTACGGTGATGCGCGTGACGCCAAACGGAACGGTGAAGGGCACCTCGCGATAGGTCTGCGCGTCGGCAACCGTGACGCTGCCGTGGAGAGTGATGTCGGGTGCGCGCCCCTGCTGGGCGTGCGCTGTCAGTGTGAGCGTTAGGAGAAGCGGAAGAAGGCTGGCGGCGGCGCGTGTGCGCCGAGAGGTGGCTGGCACGAGGGAACTCCATCGGTGGAGAGTGCTGCTGGGAAAGAGCTGGGCTGGCCCGCATGGCGAATGCGGGCCAGCCGGGAGCACGGCGGTGCTAGAAGGAGAGGCGGAGTGCGAGCTGCATGACGCGAGGATCGCCGGCAAGCGAGGTGATCTGGCCAGTGGAACCGCTGCTGAAATTATTGTTGGGCTGGCCGAACTCCGTCGTATTGGTCACGTTGAAGACTTCCCAGCGAAACTCCAGGTTGGCGGTGTCATGGAGGGGGAACTCACGGAGTAAAGCGGCATCGAAGACATTCACGCCGGGACCGCGCAGGGTATTGCGACCGCTGTTGCCAATAACACCCGATGGCGGCAGAGCGAAAGCGTCGGAGAGGCCCGAGGACTTCGTCGCACACTTGGAGTTCTTCGAGGCGTAGAACCAGCAATCCGGGCTGCCGACGATCACCGGCGTGCCTATGCGATTGATGGTAGCGGTCGCGGCGCCGTACGGGTCGAGAGCGCTCGAAAGGCTGCCGCCGTTGATGGTGAAGGGGCGACCGTTGTAATAGGTGTAGACGCCGGAGGTGCGGAAGCCGCCGAGAATGTAGCCGAGGACGCCTTGATTGACAAAGCTCTTGCCCTTGCCGAAGGGCAGTTCGTAGACGTAATTGAAGGAGACACGGTGGGGGATGTCGAAGTCGCTACGGCCGTACCAGCCGGCGTAGTTGCGGCCGTCGGGTGGCGCGCCGGAGCCGCTTTCGAGCTCCTGCGGTGCGTTGTCGAGGCTATGCGAGTAGGTGTAGGCGGCACGAAGGCTGAAACCGTTATTGAACCGGCGGGAGATGGTCGCCTCGAGGCCGTTGTAGTTTCCGTAGCCGATGGAGTTCTGGTACTCGATGTAGCCGAACTTAGGAAAAGGCGAGATATTGGTAGTGACGCCGTTGTTGAAGGTAGGCTGGTTCAGGTCCTTGAGCACGTCGAGGTGTGTTGACTTGGTGCCGACGTAGTTGACGTCGGCGGTGAAGTGAAGGGGCAGTTCGCGCTGGAACCCGAAGCTCCACTGCTGCACATTCGGCGCGGGCTGGTGCGGGTTGACGGCGCGGATGTGGAAGGCCTGTAACTGCGAAAAGTCCACGCTCGCGGGGTCGACGAATCCTGCGGGAAATCCGTTCTGCGCCATCAGGATCGGCGTCTTCGAGTTGCCGGCGACCGCCGGTGTCTTGTTAATCAGGAAGGGCGGATTGAGCGCGAGCTGGTTCTCCGAGCCGAAGCGTTCGAACAGTGAGTAGTAGTAGCCGTAGCCGCCGCGGAGGATGGTCTTGTCGTCGATCGAGTAGGCGATGCCGAAGCGCGGTCCGAAGTTCTTATAGTTGGGCTGGACGAGAGAGCGGCTCTGGAGCCCGCCGCTCTTCGCGAAGATGAGGCCGCCCGAGCCGCCGTTCGCAGTTGGGTCGAAGTTCGCCATCTGATTCTTGCCTTCGAGCGCGGGTGTCGCGAACTCGTAACGCAGACCAAGGTTCAGCGTGAGCTTATGTGTGACCTTCCAGTCGTCCTGTGCGAAGCCGGAGATCATCCAGAGGCGCTGATCAACGAAATGCACATTGGAGAGCTGGACCTGCTGCGCGTAGCCGAGCAGGCCGTCGGCATAGGAGATGCCGGTGGCTCTCTTGTTTGCGTCGCTAACGCAGCCGCCCGACGACCCGCCGCGCAGGCAGGTGAAGATGCCGGAGAAGCCAAGGTCACCGCGGGTGCTTGGCTCGTCCTGGAAAATGTTGCGCATGGGGGCGTAGAGGGTAGCGCCAAGTTTCAGCGAGTGGCGGCCTCGCGAGATGGAGAGTGCGTCGATGTATTGGAACTGTTGCGGCGCCTGGGACTTTGGCAGGAAGTCCGGTGAGCCTAGAAAGGTGAAGTTGGCAAATTGTGTCTGCGGGACTCCGCCGGCAGTCGCGGGATTATTCGGGATGCCGGAGACGTACTGGTCCGCGGCATTGAGGCCGAACGGGTCCTGCTGGGCGAGGGAAAGGTTGCGGATGTAGCCGAAATGGAAGTCATTCAGGATGTTTGGCGAGAAGATATGGGTCCAGCCAAGCACGCCACTGTAGGCCTTCAACTGCTGCCTTCCTTGAGAGGAGGAGCCGGTGCCGTCGGCGATGCCGCCGTAGTTCCCGGGAATGAAGCGGGATCGGGTGATATAGGCATAGCGCACAAAGAGGTTGTCGGCCTTACTCGCGGTCCAATCGATGCGCCCGTCGTAGGAGTCGTTGTTGTCGGTGATGAGTGGGCTGCGGTTATAGTTGTTGAGCTGCGCGCCCGGGATGTTGGGTTGCGGGAAGAGTGCGATCAGGGCGCTGACCGACTTGTCGAGGCGGCCGGACGGAATCTGGTTGTTCGGAAAGGATAGACCGGTGAGCGGATCGTAGATGGTGTTGTAGCTGAGACCCTTGACGCCGGAGGCGGCGGCGGCGGCGGGGCTGAAGTCGCCGATGCGCTCATTCGGCAGCGGTACGGTCGAGAGGCGTGTGACGCCCTGCTTGATGCGTGTGCCCTCGTAATCGAAGAAGAAGAAGAGCCCGTCGTGCAGGATGGGACCGCTGACATTGCCGCCGAACTGATGCTGGTTGTTCTCTAGCTTCCTCGGGTTCGGGGCACGTTTGGTGAAGAAGTCCGTTGCGTCGAAGTACTGGTTGCGCAGGTACTCGAAGGCGAGGGCATGGAAACGGTTGGTACCGCTGATCGTATTGACGGAGAGGGCGGCGCCGGGTGAGCGGCCGTACTCGGACGAGTAGGGACTCGTAACAATGGTGAACTGCTGAATCGTGTCGACCGAGGGGTGCGCGGCCTGGGTGCTGAGTTCCTGGACGTTCTCTGAGATGGTGTTGTTATCGATACCGTCGAGGATGAAGTTGTTTTGGAGAGAATGGACGCCATGCACGTTAAAGGAGCCGATTCTGCCCGAGCTGGTGGCGCCGCCCTGCTGGGTGAACCGTGCGATCTGCACGCCGGCGACGGTGCGCAGCAGGTCGTCCCAGTTGCGCTGGTAGAGCGGCGTCTCTTGGATTGTTTCCTTGCCGATGACGGTGCTTATAGAGGCGTCGTCTGGCGAAAGGGCGCTGTCGGTGGCGGTCACGGTGACGGACTCCTTCGATCCGCCGACGGCGAGCGAGAAGTCGCGGCGTCCCTTCTCGGCACCGTTTAATTGCACGTCCTCGTTGATGCTGGAGAAGCCGGCGCTCTCGACGGTGACGGTATAGAGCCCGATGGGCAGCGCTTGAAAGTTATAGTAGCCGGCCCCGTCGGTTTCGCCGCTGCGGGAGAAGCCGGTGCTCTTGTTCAGCACCATGACATGCGCATGAGCGACACTGGAACCGGATGGGTCCGTGACCAGTCCCGTAAGGCTGGATGTGCTGATCTGCGCGATGAGCGGAACTGAGCCTGCTAACGCAATAGCGAACAAGGCATGACAAAGCGGATTCCTGAGACGCAACATCGATGACCTCGCAGATAGAGAAGAGTGCAGTGCAGAAGTTCCACGCGGGAACGTTGGGGGATCCGTAGGTTCGCTTGCTGTGCTGTCAGTAAACGCTGTATGTGTGCATTTTTCATCAACGAACTGTGAAGGGCTAATGAATCCGGGCTGCCGATTGTTTATTAGGCAGTCCACACAAAACGGAATAAGCAGCACCGGCAAACTGAACACCTATTACAAGAAGGACCGCGCTAATGCGGCACACTGGCCGGTACGGCAACAGGGCGCAGTTCACGTGAGTTCTGTTGTAGGTATGCCGGTAAATCCTCATACTGGTCGGTCGCGATGAAGTTCACACCCGCTGCCGCCGCTGCCTGCCAACGTAATCTGGCCGCCTCCATCGAGCCGAAGTTATAGTCCTGTCCCCAGCCCTGATTTTTGTCTGGGGAGAACCCATCCAGCGTGTAGAAGCGTATCCAGAAGCCCATAGCATGTGCATGATCAACCAGCGCGTGCAGGCGATGATCGTCGGCCGCGCTCCAGTCTCCCGCCTGGTGCTGGCCACCTTCTTCCACGGCGTACCAGGAGCTGTTCCACCATCGCCGGTAGTTGGTGGGGCTCTCCTTGAGCAGTTCCTGCGGCGCGACCGTCACGGCCCAATGCATCAGCTCGGGCCTGGGCAGCTTCGGAGCCGCGGCCGTGTGTGCGGAACCGAAGAGCCTCAGCTTCGCTCTCGCGGGCAGGTCATCATAGAAGACCTTTTGCTGCTCGTCTGAATCCTCCGTGATAACGAGAATGGGACCCTTTTTGATGGGCTGCAACTCCGTCGCAGTTACGCCTTTTAGCGCCGTTGAGAGCCACGGTTCGTAGTCTCCCAACAACTGCCAGACTGCTTTCAACAGCTCTGGCCGGTTGTCCTTGAAATCAAAATGGAGCACGATCACGGGCCACGTGTCCGGATCATTTTTTGCGATCGCCTTTTCGATTACAGGTCGCACCTGCTCGAAGAAATACGCCCGCAATGTAGGCTCAGGTCCGGTAGTCTCCGGTGTGTGCGACACAACCACCCGACCCACTCCTGTCGCGGGATCGAGGTACCACGCAAGATCTTGCTCGATCGACACCGGATAGCCCGAGCGTAGAGCACGCATGACCCGGTCACTCCATCGGCCGTTATACGGGTAACAGTTGTGAGCGTCGAGTAAAGGCCGGCTCCCGTTCAGAAAGTCAAGCTGACCTCCTACTGGAGAACGCTGAGCAAACGCGGTCGCCAGCAACGAGAAAGCGAACAAAGACGCGATCGCCCCGTACGATCGGAAAGGGCGCACGAAATGAGCTTCCCAAGACCCGAGGAAGCCTCGGGCGCCCGACATATATTCGTTCGGGAGCAGCCGCGTGCTACGTTGCTTTTGCATGGATAAGTTACTCCCTGGCCCGTGGAGATTACAGATCGAGCATGACGAGCATATGAATATAGAGCACTTCTGGCGTGGCCTACGGATGAGCGATCTAAGTAGCGAACGAGGAAAGTTGGCGATCAAGGTGTTGACGGTGTTCACTCCCAGAATCACAGACAAAACCAACCCCAGCAAGTCGGCAGACCGCAACCAACAAAGCAGCTTGCACCTAATCAGAGCATCCTAAAGCTGCCGCCGGAACTTTATTCTCTGACACGCCGTAGATTGGTTAACTCTGTTCAAGCGTCGTCGTTTCCCGGTCGAGATCATCCTGCTTTGTGTTTGTTGGTACTGCAAGTACGGAATCTCGTACCGGGACCTGGCGAAAATGATGCAGGAGCGTGGTGTGGAAGTGGACCCGTCCACGATCATGCGCTGGGTTCATCGCTATGCACCCCAGCTTGAGAAACGAGTGAGAGCGTATCAGGGCTACGGTTCGATCGAGGTGCGGATGCTTCACCGGGTCGATCTGGACCGCGCGACCGTCGTCCATCTTTGACGGGACACGATCTTTCATACAGCAGATCTCGTCGTTCACTTCCGTTTCATTCGGATACACGCTACGGCTTCTTTCATCTCACAGCAACCTCCTGTTCAACGGACGGTCACCCGGACCTGCGACTCTTCCCTCATCCACGAGATTCGATTCGCCGACGCCGCCTTCTGAGCAGTTCCTCAGGCGAAACCTCGTGAAGGGAACGATACCTTTCAGGAGATCCAGATGACGTTTCGCCCCATTGCCAAAGTCGCCCTGCTCGCAGGACTGTCTGTCTCCGCGCTTTACCCCGCTCATGCGCAATCGGCAGTCGACGGAGCCATCGGGGGCGCGGTCGAAGATGCGACCGGCGCAATCATACCCAAAGCTGCCGTTGTGATTCTCAACAATGACACCAACGCGGAACAGACCCTCACAGCCGACGACTCCGGCTTTTTTCGCGCCGTCCACCTCGCCCCTGGCACGTACACAGTCATCATCCGTGCCGAAGGCTTTGAAGGCTACAAATCCACCAAGGTGAAGGTTACCGTCGGTTCCCTCACCAACGTGGCCCCTCGTCTCGCTCCCGGCTCTGCCACAGAGACGGTGGAAGTCTCGAGTATCCCGGCCCCCATTAACACCACCAATAACGACTTTTCAAACACCATCGACCTGAAAGTGCTGGAGGACCTGCCGGTCAACAACTACCGCTGGAGCTCTTACGCACTCCTGACACCGGGGGTCGTCCCCGGCGGAGGCTTCGGTCTGCTGAGCTTTCGCGGACAGTCAACCCTCCTCAACAACATCACCTTTGACGGCGAAGACGATAACCAGGCTTTCTTCTCCGAAGAACGCGGCCGCACTCGCGTCGGCTACTCCACCGCTAAAGCCGCCATCCAGGAATTCCAGGTCAACACCTCCAACTACTCCGTCGAGTACGGACGATCCGCCGGCGGCGTCGTCAACGCCATCACCCGCAGCGGAACCAATACATTCCACGGCGAGGCTTACTTCTTCGACCGCGACGCCGAGTGGGGCGCAAAGAATCCCTTCACCACCCGCGCCGTCCAGGTCAGCAGCACCCCCATACTGTTCCAGTCTCAGGTCTTCCAGCCGAAAGACTGGCGCAAGCAGACCGGCATCGGCATCGGCGGCCCCATCCTCAAGGACAGACTCTTCTTCTTCTTCGCCTTCGATAAGTTTCTGCGCAACTTCCCCGGCATCAGTGCTCCGTCCAGTCCCGGCCTGTTCTACGCGGTCCCGGACGCCTCGGTAGCCGACTGCTCAAAGACCAGTGCCGCCGGCACCAAGACCACGGGCGCTTCGGTGGACGGAGCCGTCTGCCAGCTCGCCGCCAATCTCAACGGAGCGGCGCTCGCCGCGGTCAAACCAGCCCAGTACGCCGCCGCCCTCACCACCTACACCAACGGCATCGCCGGTCTCACCTCCATCACCGGGCTGACCCGGCGCACCGGCGACCAGGACATTTTCTTTCCCAAACTCGACTGGCAGATCAACGGAAAGCACCACGCCACGGTTGAGCTCAACCGTCTCCGCTGGACCTCGCCGGCCGGTATCCAGACCAGTTCGTCAGCCCTGAACTATGGCGTCGCCAGCTTTGGCAATGACTATGTCAAGGACACCTTTATTATCGGCAAGCTGGACAGCATCCTCACCAACAGCCTGTCGAACGAAGTTCGCTACCAGTACGGGCGCGACTTTGAGTACGAATCCAACCAGACCCCTACATCCTACGAGAACTCGGTCCTGCTCAACCCGGCCGGATACACCAACCCTTACCAGATCCCGCCGCACGTCATCATCTCGAACGGAATCCAGTTCGGCACAGCCACCTTCCTTAATCGTCCAGCCTACCCGGATGAACGGCGCTACGAGGTCTCGGACACAATTAACCTGGTGCGCGGCAACCATAACCTGAAGTTCGGGCTCGACTTCCTCCACACCAACGATCTCGCCCAGAACCTCTTCCGCCAGTACGGCGACTTCACCTACGCCGGCTCCAATTACCTGCCCTTCACCGAGTACATCACCGACCTGAACAAGACCAACGCCTGCGGCGGAATCGAGTGCTACACCGGCTACGCCCAGGGCTTCGGCCCACTCGGCTTCGAGTTCCAGACCCGCGACTACGCCGCCTTTCTCCAGGATGAGTGGAAGGTCAACCCCCGCCTCTCGCTCACGCTCGGCGTTCGCTATGAGTACGAGCAGATGCCCGATGCGCAGATCCCCAACACCAACGAAGCCGATTCCCCCTTCGTCCACGGCTCGACGCGCACACTGCCGGACAACCGCACCAACATCGGTCCCCGTGTCGGCTTCGCCTGGGACATCTTCGGCGCCGGCAAGACCGTCCTGCGTGGCGGCGTCGGCGAGTTCTTCGGCCGCCTCATCAACTCCACTATCTATAACGCCCTTGCCCAGACCGGCAGTCCCGCCGGTCAGCAGGCTGTGAGCTTCACCAGCAGCAAAGCCAGCGGCGTCCTCTTCCCCCAGATCATCAACCCGGCCAATCCGCCCGCAGCCGGCAGCTCTGCCGTCTTCTACTTTGACAAGAACTTCAAGCTGCCGGAGATCCAGCAGGCCGACTTCACCATCGAGCAGGATCTCGGCTACAACACCACCTTCGACATCACCTGGCTCGGCGCCTTCGGACGCCGCCTGCCTGACTTCGTCGACACCAACCTCCCGCAGGCCAACGACACTGTATCCTACACCGTCGGGGACGGTGGCCCCATCCCCGCAGGCAGGATCATACGGATTCCCTACTACCGTCAGATCGGGACGAAGAATGGCCGCCCCAACCCGAACTATGGCGCCACCACCGACATCTTCTCCGGCGTCAACTCCAACTATGAAGGTTTAGTCTTCCAGATCAAACATCGCACAACTCACAACCTCAGCTTCAACGCCAACTACACCTGGTCGCACGGGCTGGACTACGGCGAAAACAACACCACCTTCACCGACACCAGTGACTTGCTCGACCCCGCCGACCTGCGGGGTGAATACGGAAACAGCAACCAGGACACACCCAACCGCCTCGTCGCCTACGCCATCTACAACACCCCGTCGCACTTCACCGGAATCCTCGGCTACCTCTTGAATAACTACGAGATCTCACCCAGCTTCTCGGCTCAGAGCGGCTCGCCGTACTCGGCAGGCGTCACTGGCAACTTCAGCGGGGTCGTTCTCGGAAGTGGCAACATCGCTTCCGGTGGCTCCGCCGCGGCCAGCTCCGCAGGCGGCATCAACGGCAGCGGAGGGACCGCACGCCTCCCCTCCCTCGACCGCAACATCTTCCGTTTCAAACGCGATCTGCTGCTTGACCTGCGTCTGTCCAAGCGGTTCAAGGTCGCCAATCGTGCGGAAATTGAACTGATCGGCGAATCCTTCAACATCTTCAACCATCTCAACCAGACCGGTGTCGGCAGTATGAACGCCTACGGCTTCACAGCCGGGTCAGCCACCACACCCAACGTCCTCACTTCAAACAGCACGTTCGGAGTCTTTGACCCGAAGTCGTTTACCGGCAACGCCAACAACAACTTCATCTATACCCCGCGCCAGGTGCAGTTGGGTGCCCGCGTCACCTTCTAACCCGCCGTCAGCAAAGCACTGGGAGGGGGCTGCTTCCGCAGTCGTCCCTTTTGCTCTGTCCCGCTGCGCGGAGAAGAGATGGATGGGTGATGCCACTATGGGGGCAGTTGTCGCTCCAGTCCCCATCAGAGCCGCCCGGAAGACCTCGTGGTCAATGCCAACGCTAACGACGCGCTCAGTTTCGGTTCCGCGGGGGGTGAGACTATCTGTTGGTGGTTTCGTAAGGTGTTCACGAAACTCGGACACCCAAATAATTACAAGATGATGATCGGGATGCCTATGTGGAAGAGCAGCCTGCGGCGTCCCAGGTGGAGGCCAGGCAGCCAACGATAAAGCACAGTTGGGCGAGCAGTTCTACTGGAAGATCTACGCCAAATACAGACACCTTTGGCCGAATTACATCCTGCTGCTCTTGATTCTCGGGGGGGAAGGTGCAATCGGGTTGTGGCTTTACAGAGCGTGGGGTTACGTGGCGCCTCTAGCGCCTAGCCGCTCATAGAGCCCCATACATATGGGGACGTCCTTTATCGTATATTCCCAGGCACTGCCACATGAAAATGCTGGCAACAGTTGCCAATTCCGGCTATCCTAAAGTAGGAGGAGCCAGCCATGCCGACCCGCAACGTCAACCTGACCGACCACTATGACAGCTTCATCGAAGACAGCATCGCCGTCGGACGGTTCGCCAACGCCAGCGAAGCCGTCCGCGCCGGCCTGAATCTTCTGGAGCGTCAGGACGCCGAGGACAGGGCCAAGCTCGAATGGCTGCGCACCGTCGCCAAAGACGCCTTTGGTCAGCTTGATCGGGGCGAGGGCATCAGCTTTGGATCGATGGACGAGCTGGCCGCTTATATCGAACAAATCGGCGAGGATGTTTCAGCCGAGATCGTGGCCGAGCGAGTGCGTGCGTAAGAAGCCGATTCGCAGATCGGCGACACTCACACCAGATGCCCGTCAGGACATCCGCGGTATTTCCCGATGGAGCGAGCTAAAATTCGGCAAGGAAGCTGCCGTTCGCTACCGCGCTCTATTACTGCAGGCCTTGCGCGACCTTGAAGCCGATCCGGCTCGGCCTGGTTCAAAAGAACGCCCAGAGTTGATGATTCCCGAGGCGCGAACCTATCATCTTTCATTCAGCCGCGACCGCGCGGGGCGACCAGGCGTCAAAAAGCCTCGTCACTTCATCCTCTACCGCTCTACTTCACCCGGCCTCATTGAGATTGCCCGCGTCCTGCATGACAGCAGCGATCTGGCCCGGCATGTGCCAGCAGATTTGCAAGGCGAGTAGGAGGTGCGGAACATTCTGGCGCGGAAGGATGCCGCGCCGGCAAACAGAATTTGTTTCCCCACGTTTTCCTAGCTCGTTGGGCTTGAGGTAAGCAATGCGAGCGTTTCCATCATCTCGCTTTCCATCTGCAGACTTCTTAAGCCGAAGTGAGCTTCTCGGTGGTCATTCGGGCATAAGGCCATCACATTTTGTAACGGTCCTCTCCATCGTTGGCTAGTGCGATTACGTGACGGGATTCTAAATATCTCGTGCCGTCCTCTTTCGAGAAGCCCAGACAACCGCAGTATTCACAGCGCCCACTAGCTCTTTGGAGTACTCGATCTCGTACCCGCTGATCACGTAGATAACTGTAGCCAGAAGACTGGACTCGGAGTGGAGCGTCGGTTCCTATGCGTTAAGTCCCCGTCGAATTCTAGCGAAGTCTTCCGGTGTGAAAGTGTGCCTCAATGCTGCAATGCGTCCGCGTGGTGCGAGTGCGGATGTCACCCGAGCGTAAGCTATCATTCTCATATGCGTGCGAACATAGACACCGCCCAATCTGACGTAAGCGAGTCCGAAGAGATTTGCGGGACACCGTGCTTCAAGGTTGAGCTGGTGAAGAGGCTCCAAGGGCAACTGCCTTCGGAAGAAATACTCGAAGACGCGCTCATTGTGTTCACAGCATTGAGTGATCGCGCACGGATTAAAATTCTTTTCGCCCTTCAAAACGAAGAAGAATTGTGCGTTTGCGATGTAGCCCATGTGATCGGGACAAGCATTTCGATGGCTTCTCATCATCTCCGGAAGTTGCGTGATCTGAAGCTCGTCAAGTATCGGAATGATGGGCGAATGTCCTACTACTCTCTGCGTAGTCAGCTTGCAGCCAAGCTCATCAGGGACGGGCTTCGTGGAGTAGCCGAGTGAACCGGGCGGCTGAAGATCTAAGGAAGCGTGGCGCAGCTCTTCTGCTCGTCTCTGGGGTGGGACTGCTTGGTGGATGTGCCCACTACAAGTACCATCCGGCCCCGCTCTCCCCTCCAGCGTTGGCTAAAGGGATTGAAGCACGCAGCCTTGATGATCCTGCGTTGCGAACCTGGATGAATCACAGCGCCGGATTCGAGCCGGCCGTCTGGCCGTTACAGACGTGGGACCTCAATGGCCTGATGTTGGCCGCGTTCTATTTCAATCCAGACCTCGATGTGGCGCGCGCGAATGCAGCGGCAGCGGATGCTGCGATCACCACCGCCGCAGCTAAGCCAAACCCCTCCGTGAGCGTCGGTCCCGGTTACCAGACACCGAACCCGACCCAGTTCATCACGACCTTCGATTTCACGTTGCCGATAGAGACAGCCGGAAAGCGCGGATACCGCATCGCGAACGCGACGCAGTTGAGCAAGGCAAGTCGTCTTCAATTAGGTCAGACGGCCTGGCTCGTTCGGAGCCGAGTGCGTGTAGCACTTGTGGACTACCTGTTCGCGGTCCATGCTGCCGATCTGCTGCGACGGGAAGATTCGCTTCGAACAGCGTATGTAGACCAAACGGATCGGCGTTTTCGCGCTGGCGAGATCCCGCTGCCAGATTTGACAACTGCAAAGATCGACCAGACGGCACTTCGTCTTACCCTCCGCAGCGCCGAAGGACAAGTGCATACAACGCGCATTGCTCTGGCTGCTGCCATCGGCATCCCTGATTCTGCCTTGGCCATTAAAACTCTGAGCTTCCCCGCTGTGGAGCAGCCTCCAAAGCCGGAGTCTTTGGCTCCGCGTAGCTTGAGGTCAGCAGCGGTGACGAATCGCCTCGACGTGCAACGTGCCCTGGCGCAATATGAGGCCGCCCAAGCCTCCTTGCAACTCGAAGCAGCTCGGCAATACCCAGACATCAATCTGGGGCCTGCCTATGCCTATGAAGAAGGGTCCAACTTCATATCGCTGGGATTGTCAGCAGTGCTGCCTATCCGAAACCGCAATGAAGGGCCAATCGCCGAAGCCGAGGCACAGCGCAAAGTGGCCGGTGCCCAGTTGCTTGCAGTTCAGAGCACCGTGATTGCAGATGCGGATCGCGCACTAGCGCAATATACCGCCGTGTACGCGACTCTTCATGAAGCGAACCAGTCTGTCGGCCAGCTTCAGCAACAGCAAGAGTCGGCTAGGCGGGTGTTGCAGGCGGGAGAGACCGAGCAACTTACCCTCACAGCGGCCCAACTTCAAACATCGGTCGCCGAACGCGCACGTCTAGACGCTATTCATCAAGCCCAACTGTTCTTAGGGGGGATTGAAGATGCACTCCAGCAGCCGATTAGTCCGGCGACAACTCAGGCGCTTCCAGTGCGCGCACCACGGTAGGAAGGGGAGCGGCTTATGAAATCAGCTTTGCGAATCGTTATTTTGTCCCTGCTGGTTCTCGGAATTGCCGGGGGCCTCATTCGGGGTTTCGTCGCAGGACGCCAGGAAAAAGCTGAGGAAGCGGAGAGGGAGGCTCCCGTCAAGGCGGCGTCTCATCTCTCCTCGGAAGATGGCCGAGCTGTTCTGTCTTTTGATGAGGACGCTCAAAAAGCGAATGGCATCAGGACGACCGTTCTCGTCCCGGCCAGAGAACGGTTGCAGGGGCAGGCTACGGGAGTCGTGGTGCAGCTCCAGCCTCTTCTCGACCTGAAGGCCAGCTACAACACACCTCGAACAGACCTTATTCGAGCCAAGGCGAGTGCCCGGGCCTCAGAAGAAGAATATCTACGTTTGCAAGAACTTAATCGGGACGGAAAGAACGCTTCCGATAAAGCGGTGGAGGCCGCGCGTGCGACCGCTGAGAACGATGCCGCGTTGGTCGCGAATGCAAAGCGGGCAATCAACATCCTCAACGGGGGGGTCCTCCTTCGCTGGGGTCCCGTCGTGGCGAAGTGGATCGAGGGCGACTCGTCTGAGTTCGCCGCTCTGCTAACCCAACGGCGATTTCTACTTCAGGTGACGAGTACGACTGGCGGTCCGTTTGCGGCTCCAAAACAGGCGACCGTGCAGCTCGGAGATGGCACCCGAACGCAAGCCAACCTTGTCTCGGTTCTTCCTCAACTCGACCCTCGCCTCCAAGTGCCCAGTCTTCTTTATGCGATTGCAGCGCACCCCGGCCTGGTTCCGGGGGTCAACCTGAGCGTTTTTCTGCCCACCGGTTCTCTCGTGACCCAAAACCCAAAAACTAATCCGCTTTGAGGTTGAGAGATGTTGCTTGTGATGGTTCTCTGGAAGGACGAGAGGAGAGCCGGTCTATGGGCAAGAAGGGACACAGCGAAGAGGAGATTCTGCG
>JAABUW010001874.1_pt1 | contig 33351 bp, 42 predicted proteins | sample 5560081 | NCBI WGS metagenome assembly JAABUW01 (sample SAMN10711882, study PRJNA513363) | rock metagenome | isolation source: Antarctica rocks | place: Antarctica: Victoria Land, Knobhead sud | reverse complement strand
AGTGAGACCTCGTAGTCGGTTTGAGAGGGTTGATCTTGAAACGCCGAAATCTTCTGCAAGCTTGCGAACGCTGGAGCGATCTCTTGCATGTATGTGTTGCTGTTGTCCGTAGCTAGCTAGAGCTAGCTCGAGAGGCGTCTGGGGTTGTTGCATGATGAGTTATGATGTGAAAGAGAGAGAAACTGAAGAAGAGAGAAACTGCGGGAAATGGACGACGCGAGTGGCCAATAAAGGGGGGTGTCCTAATAGGGGAATCACGTTAAGGGACGCGAAGGGGGATATCTAGTTTGGATGATACCCCATGGAATAGGGGGTTGACTTAGCAAGTCTCGCACCGATTGTAGCCGATATGCAATATGCTGGGCACGCTTGTTTAGCTCGCACAAGACAAAGGGAGAGTTCGAGCGGTTTGTGCACTGACAACGAATAAAGCGGAACCCCACGTGCACCACGAGACCGGCACATGCGGAAGTCATGAACGCAATAGATAGAAGCCTTCCATCTCAGATATACATTATCCCGACCCGGTACCAGATCCCGCATCCAAATCTGCCTCCCCGACTACAGGTCTCGGCGGTGGACGTAACGCCCGGTGCTCTCCTGGAAGACGAGCGAGTGGGGTCCGCCAGTGTCGACTTCCTTGGGGTCCGAGATGGGCGCTATAGGCGATTTTAAGCAGAGACTTGTGGAGTTGAGAGGTCATGCTCACCGCCGCGGTTGGAATCGTCGCTAACTTTACCATAATGTCCCGTCCTTCCGCCGCTGTCAGCGCCGGAGTTATTGTTGTCCCCACGGTCGTTACCGCCTGACGAGCCGTGGCCTGCACCGCCTGCAGCAGCTCCGGCGCCGAGTCCGGCATTGGTCGACGAGTAATTCTGGCCCGAAGAGTAGTTGCCGCTGGTACCGCCTAGACCGCCAACGAGACCGCCAGTGGTGCCGCCGAGAGGCTCGCGAGACTGACCCGCAACCTCGCCATCACCGGCGACCGTCCGCTGCGCACCTGGACCGCGAGTCACACCGGCTTGGTCACCGAGACTTGCGTATTCGCCAGCAGCAGCACCACCGAGTGCACCACCGACACCAGCCCTACCAGCACCTTGACCTCCTGAGCCGAGATTTTCGCCGAGCGGGCCAACACCAGCACCCGTCCTCTGTGCGTGGCCTGGACCGAGACATATCAGTTCAGACGGCTTGGTAGGTGTTTGGGACAACCCACTCTGACCAGTGAGAGCGTCACCAGATCCACCTCCCTCGTAAGCTCCGCTCACGGTCCCGGCAGATCCGTATCCGGTGGTCGAATCGCCCGAGGAGCCATATTGGTCGAGCGAGTTGTCGCGCCCGCCAGTCCCGCCGTTCTGACCCATGAACCGGTCCGCGATCGGGGTGGAGTAATCGCCCTTGTTTCCTAAGCTGAGGTAAGCATCCGAGAAGATTCCGAAAAGAGAGTGAAGTCCAAAAAAAGGATAGGAGGGCAACGAGACAGTAAGACGGGTGCTGATACGGGAAATCAAATAGGGGTTAAGGGATAGGCGAACTCACCGCTCGAACCGTACTGGTCCATTTCTCGCTCCCCCGCCATGCTCCCAGACTGCGTGTTTTGCGCAGTGGACGTGTCGGCCTGCGAACGCTCTTTTCAGTAGAAGTCTACAACATAGCAGCCATTCCACTCACTCCACCGGAAAGGCCGATCCCAGCGCCGTGTTCTCCTTGATCAAATCCGTCAGAGGGAACGGTATTGCGCTTTCCAATCTGTCCGCCGGTTCCGCCTCCGCTGATAGGTGCTCCGAGATCCATCTTGTGTTTGTGCTGATTGATGATGCGTTGAGACGAAGTGGATTGATGGCCACGATATGAGTAGGTCACGGGGAGAATGACGTCGTGGATGCGAGGCGGGAAAAGACGTCATTCCCTTTCGGTTGTCCCTTTAAGGCACCGAGATCACGGGCCAGACCCCCTCTCACCGTGGCATTTTCTGCTGATACAACGCCCAGCGATCTTCGAGCGCAATTCACAGGACGCAATGATCACATATGAAGCACATGCTACTGTTTTCCTACTGACTGAACACGTCCGGATGCTAAAGTGCCAAACCAACCCTACTTTCCCGCACGGAGTTGCCAGGATTGGACCCGGTCCTCCTGCCGACCTCCCTCCATTGGCTCAAAGGCCCGCCGAGTGGACCTTCCCTCTCCAACACCTTTCCCATCCCCTTGCCCGTACCAAAGCCACTACTCAGCATCTCATCTTCCGTCATATTCCTCATCTCCCCGCCGAGTCCCGGTAGGGCCATTCCCCTCCTTTCCCTCGTCTCCTTCCGACCGCGGTAGAAGGCTTCTTCACCGAGGATCTCGATAGCTGCCGCGTCACCGATAACCTCATGCCATTGCCCGTCGGCTTGAGAGAATATGCGGTGTCGAGTCTCCAGACGTAAAGGCTCAGTATCGTAGATAGGCTGTACTTTGGGGCTATGGACGTCAGGTGTTGCTCAAACCGGGAGAGGAGAGACGTACTAGACGTGGTACTTGTGGATCTCGCGATCGGTGAACAGGATGGTATCGGTATGCTCGGTTCGTTTCACGGTTTCCTATCGGCACGTGAGCCACCATACCCTTCAAGGCTGGGTGTGAAAGAAGTGTACTTACTTGAACGACCGGCTCCATCCACTTCGTATGCACGTCTACCGTGTCCGTCTTCCCCAGCTTATCCCCCAATCCAGCAGCTCTGAAGACGGCTTTCCCTCTTTCACTGAGTGTGTTCCGAGGCCCGGCCGTTGCGATCGTGGCGACCGATTCGTCCCGTTGCGCTTCCAGAGCGGCGGTCGACTTTGGCTCGTATGAGACTCGTGAATTCTGATTCAGAGAGAGATTCGCGATATGCCGCTCGATATGCTCGCTACCATCGGTATCAGGCCCCCAGACTGACCTCAAGGACTCTCTCGGTCCAGTAGGAGCTGCAGGAGGGGTATTCGGTCTCGTAGATCCAGCTGAAGCGAGTTGAGGGTTCGCAACGAGACTGACGCCTCGTGCGGGTATATCCTTGACATCGTTGTTCCTCCTCCTACCCGACTCCTCGCTCTTGCGTCCACCATGAGTACCTGGAATTGACTGCACGTGCCGGAACCGTCCTTCGACATCTCCTTGCTCCTGCTCGGGAATCGCCTGACTGCCGGAAATCATCGGTTTCGGGCGTTCCCTCTCAGCATCGGTGATACGGGTGCGATTGACAGAGGTGACATGAGCTATAGGTGTAGGTGACTGTGAAGGCGGAGCGGCACCGGGAGGAAGTGGGAAGGCAGTGAAAGGCTCGGAGAGGTCGCGCGGCAACTCGAGGAGTTTAGGAAGCGAATTGCTGACGTAGTTTGCGTTATCGTCCGGAATCGGGTTGTTGGCATTAGAGGAGGTCGTGGGTAGGTCAGGTTGCTGGAACTCATCGACAAATGCCTGGGAATGGCCAGTCGGATCCGTTCTGGGCTGAAAAGTCGCAGGTGACGCGGTCTCCTCTACGAGTGGCGGTGCGGTCCTCCCGCCTCTCGAATCCGTTGTGCGAGGCTGGGAGCTAGCCGGAACAGGGGCTTTGTCGATGAGGACGACATCCTCGTCACTACGGTCCAGTACAGGCGCACTAAGGCTCGTGAGGCGTTCCTGGCTAGGCGGCGCAGCGGCAGTGGTTCGCGCTGGGGACTGAACAATAGTGGGCGATGATGGGGAATTGAGTTCGCTCGAAGAGGATGGAGTCTTGCGGTGCTTCAGGCGGGAGAATAAGGATGGCATCGCGTTGTAGTCTGGTGCTAGGGGATGTGATCAGCGCTACACCGCAAATCAGGCGATTCTGTCAATCTGTGAACCATCATGGGCCCCGCATGCCGGCTATGACGTTTTTGGATCCTAGCTGAGATCGGGGAATGGTTAAATTCAACCGATCAGTCCGCCTACCCCGAGGGCCAGGTGACGACATGAATTTCCCTGAACCATGACGTCGGTGCCTTCAAGCCCGTTCATCCCGCACGCAAACGCACTCGCGATTTCTTCGTCATCCGCGGTATTATAAGATCTGTAAGCTTTTCGTCCGATATCTTCTTCTTCACTTCACAACACAGAACATCTCTACAGCATCCATCAATATGTCAAATATCAGCCAAGGCGTCAAGGACTTCGTTCGTCTCTCTGCCTCGTATTCCCAGACCTCTTCTCTGCCTCGTATTCCCAGACCTCCCGCTGACTATTCCGCTCTAGTTGAAAGGGTCGCACCAGGCCGACTCCACCGAGGTTTGCCATCCGCTACCAGCAACATGTTCTCTTACTCCACGTTGCTGACCTTCTCGTCAGGTATGCTCGGAGGTCGCCCCCGAGATCCTTCAGGAGACTGTCCGACCTTCTGAGCGTGTGGAGACCGCGGAAGCGATCGACAGGGAGAGGCACATCCACCACCACCAAGTGAATGTCGAACCTCGCTCTAATCCTCCGTTTCATCTTGCGTGAGCTGACTGTCTCTTATAGCACCGTGTCCAACCCATCACGGACAACCAGACCCTCCCGACCCAGCACATCACCACCGCCGCTCAGGCCGTGACCCGCGAGCACAAGGAAGACATGCTCCCGGAGCACCAGTCTAAGCTCCACGAGCAGCGCACCATGCACCAAAACACGCAGACTCAGCTCGACACCGAGCGGTCTACCGCGCACCTTGGTCAGCACGTCAACCAGCACGAGCACCACCACATCCACGAGACTGGTCAGTGCAATCTTTTCTGTACCTCTCGTTCTGTACTGACACGCCTTACAGTCCAGCCCGTCGTTCAGCGTGAGACGGTCCAGCCGACAGTTGTACACCAGACCGTTGGCGTTCACGAGAAGATCCATGACGCACCGATCGTCCACGAGGCTACGACCCTCCCCACCATCAGCCAGTCAGAGTTCCTCTCGCAGAAGAAGGACGGTGGCCCCATGAGGTTCGTGACTGCGTCGATGCTGAAGTAGTGTTTTTGACGCATTTTGTGCACAGCCATACCGACAAGGCACACACCCATCAGTTTTACGAGGGTGCGCCGCGCGTCGGTGGAGGGCAGCAGGCGACGGAGCGAGCTGTTTGAGCGAGCATTCGAGATGTTGTGTCGTAGGGTACCAGTATATAGTGCAGCTTGCGGCGAGAAATGTATGTTGATGATCTGCGTTGATGCTGGAATTATATCAGGAGAATCATTGCTCAATCTCGTCAGCATAGAGATCACGCGTCGACTGGGCACGATGGTTTCCCCTCGGCATCGAATTACTGATCTTCAGAAGCGGAAGCAGTGGGGCGCCTCAAAACTTCCAGTTGCAAGTATCAAGTTCTTCCGCAGGACTGTTGTATGGAGCCATGGTCTAGTCTTGAAATCAGCATTCCCGAAGCAGTAGCCGAACGGTGAAGGACAAGAACACACGTTCGTGCCAGAGTATTCGGCGATGATCCCGCTCGCCGAATCGGAGCGAATGGGGCCGGTGGAGGTCGTCTGCGAGTGGGTCAAAAGTCTTCCAGTGAGTCAGATTTCTATCTTGGTCATTGGATCCTGTCTGATAGCCGCGAACCATACGCATTTGAGACAGAGCTTCCTCTCACTCGGCTTGATCGACGTGATCAAAACCGTCATGTCCCAAGTCGCCGCAATTTCACTGGCGCTCCTGTCCATACCGCCAGTCATGGCTCTCACTCATTACCCGCCCGGTAGGTTCTGCTCACTCTTTAACTTCTCAGCAGCTCAATAAATTGGTGTAGCGAACTCGTCGATCGATAATCTGGCGATGGTGATAAACGGGACTGGGGCACCGGGTATCTACAACAGTTCGACCACGCCGGATGGGTTTTATGGGGAGTACAACTGTGCGTATTTTGGGACCTTTCAAGCTCGGTGCTGATTCGGAAATCAGGGTGTGCCGTGAGTCGCAAATAAGGAAAGGAGAGAAAGGCTGATGAGGACAGATGCCACATGTCAGGAAGACCGAGTACAAGGTCCCGAGCTCCGACTACAAGCTGCAGTATGTCGAGATCATCCAGAGGCATCACAAGGTACCATGTTTCGATCAGCAGTTCGATTACCAATACTGACGCATTTCAAGAGGACCCCGTATGCGTCCAACACCTTTTTCAAAGAGGACATCCCGGTTCGCATTCTCCTCCATGTGACCTGGACCCGCTGACAGGCGATTGTAGTGGGACTGCAGTGGCGAAGGTAAGATAATATCGGAGACATGTGATAGGTAGTTTGAGTTGTCGCAGGACCTTACGCCTACGCCAAGGACAAGTCCCATTTCAATACCACGCCCGTGTACTGGCAAGCCGAGGTCGGTCTCGTCTCTAACTCGTCTCGGAAGCAATATTGAGTGAGGCCAGGTCAACACGCAAAATCCGTTCGAATACACGGTCGGACCGGGTTTCATCAACTCGACCTGCCAATTCCCCGACATCACCTCGTGATTCCCCTCTTTCTTTCGATGGACCGCGCTGAGCCAGGTAAAGAGCGGGTTTGGAGGACGCAATGATTCATGGCCAAGATGTCCGTGGAGTATACGGGGACTTACTGCAATTCTTGCCGCTTGAGAGTGAGAGCCAGAAGTACCAATGGAGGGTCACAAATAATGCGAGTCAGGAAATCCTAGAGGGAGACAGTGCTAACGAAGGATTAGGTGATCACGTCGCAAACGCTCAGTCAGCGGATTCAGCTAGGAAGGTCCTTCCAGCTGATGTGTACAGGCGGTTTTGCGAAAGGAATTTTCCCGGACATCAAAGAGTACTCTGCGTGCGTCATCTGGTCCTCCCCATCAACTTCTCTGACCAGAAGAGTCCAGCCTCATTCAGGTCCGATTGGTCTGATCTGGTCAGTTTGACAAGCTAATCCTCGAAGAGCTCGGCATACGACTCGCTCGAACCCGTCTTCAGTGCGGAAAACTCAGTACCGGGACCCTAGGCGCCGCTGACCTGCTAATGACATCTAGCCTGCGATGCCGCTACCGCCATTGATGCAGCATACGAAGGCTCAAACCCCGCTTGGGTCGCTCACCTCAATGCGTCGGCAGCGGTGCGAGCGAGGTTCAACAATGTTTCCGGAATTCAGCCGGACGATACTGCGGGCTGTAGGTTGCTTCTGCCTGGTCGACCATCTGCTGATTCTTCTGCAGGGAACTCTTCCTGGGACCAGTCGGTACCGCTGTCGAGAACCACGCTGATGTTTTCAGCCCTTATGATAACTTGTCAGCCAAGCAGTGTCATCAGAAACCCCTGCCCTGCTCGGTCAATAATACGGCTCTTTGTGTATCGCAGGCGGACGCAGACGAGATCTACCGTCTCGGGAACTACGAGTATTCCTATAGGTATATTCCGTTCCACCACTCATACCAATTTCGGACTAATGCGTCAAGCAGGTATCGCGGGGCGCAAAACTCGACGTTGTACAGCGTGCTCAAGATGGGTCCGTGGTTGCTGGAGTTACAGGGTCATGTTGAGGCCCACATGGCTGGATCGAATCCGGTAAAATACTACCACAAGTACGTCAATCTGGTCGTTGAGCATCGTTTGGGTCTAATCACAACGCAAGCTTCGCGCACGATGGGTCCATCGCTCCTCTCCTTGGCGCTCTCCAGATCGACAACGTGCGTCTCTTCCTCTCCTTGCCTTGGTGTCCTACTTCGCTGATGCCTTTCAGCCCGTGTGGCCAGGTATGGGCTCCGAGGTAAGCTCTCTCGTCAAGACCTGAAGGTCATCGCTCATTCCCGCTCCAGGTCGTCTTTGAACTATGGAAGAAATCCTCGACCTATTATATGCGAGTACTCTGGTCCGGTCAGCCGCTCAAGACGTCGACACTATTGGGAACGCTCGATATGGTCACATTGGACGACTTCAACACGTATCTGAACATTACGATACCCAGTGATCCTGTGGCGGCATGTTCGATGATGTAGGGGAGACTATGAAGAGGTTTAGATCAGATAAAACCAACGGGGAGCCATCTGCTCCGCACTAGATATAATGTATGCCACCGATACGAGCAGGACCCCACGCTACCCCGCACTCGGACGGTACTGTTAGAAGTGCCGCCACTACCGGTAACGCCGCCTGTAACGCCGGGACGTGCTCGATACCCTCTCTCATATGCGCTGTTAGATAGACATGCATTATACCCAGTATCAAGCTACCTCTATAATAACAGGTACGGAATGCTCCGCAAACTGCTGTTACCTGTCTTTGTTGATCGGGTCAGTATTAGTCCTGACCCGTGACCCAGCACCTATGATACCTTCGGCACGGGATCAGTTGAGACAACCATGCCGACCGCCATAAATCCTCCCACTCAGCCTGCCCCTCCTCCACCTTACCAAAATCAAGGTCAAACGGCCGAGATGTCTGTGATCCTATGTACCGCTGGATGTAAGTCCTCGCCTTATGACTTGATTCACCTTGCTCGATTCAATCATATTGATGATCTCTTGGATCTAGATGACCACTCGATCCGGTTCTGGGAAGCTTGGTCGGGTATCTGTTATCGCCAAATCACATTACAACCTCAATGGGTACGTCCTCTACCGGTTTCACAAGAGGGTAGCCTGACTGGAGGGATGGCCAGTAGAAGCAGGTCAACAGACTGGCCATCAGTCCCGATAAGACGTATCTCGCTGCAGCTGGGAACGCTTCTGTTCGGTATCTCCCTGCCTTCCATCTTGAAGGATTATTGACAAGAGTAGGATATGGGATATACCGTCGCTCAACAATACTCCGGTCGGTCCCTGCGCGAGGAAATGAGGTGTAGAGATGATGATGAGACAGATTGCAAGTCTCGATGGACATACGGGGAATATCACGGCTCTCGCATATAGTGCGCAGGGGAAATGGGTGGTAACGGGGAGTGAGGATGGGACGGTCAAGGTGTGGGATACACGGTCAGTCGCTGTGGATCCCTTCATCAGGGTCTCGCTCCAACCTCTTCCATGGACTTTAGGTGAGACGGACCGGACATGACGCTGATCGTCGACTTCGCAGGACGGCCCAAGTGCAACGGAATTACGTGCACGACGCACCCGTCAACGACGTGGTCATCCACCCGAACCAGGGAGAACTCATCTCATGCGACCAAGCTGCGAGCGTCAAGATCTGGGACTTGGGGGAGAATACCTGCACGCATGAGCTCGCACGTTGCTCCCTCACCTTCTCGCTGATTGTGTTGGCTGATGGAGGCATAGGTACCGGACGAGGAGGTGGCTATTCGGAGCGTGACAATGGCCTCAGATGGGGCGACGCTTGTAGCCGGGAATGATTTGGTGGGTCACGATATACCTACAACGGGGATCTGTTGACTGATAGTACGGGTATAGGGAATGTGTTATGTCTGGAAGATACATTCAGCGAGCGAGCCGACAACATTACAACCTGTTACGAGCTTTCAGGCGCATCCGAAGTACATTACTCGGTGTCTACTGAGTCCCGACACAAAGTGTGTTCTAGTCTCGACTTCCTTCTCTCCAATCATTACCTGGACGGAATGGTATTTCGGCTGACGCGGCTATGCAGACATTTAGCGACATGCTCGGCAGATCACACGATCAAGCTCTGGTCGACCTCGAATTACGAGTATACACTGGAACGGACACTGACTGGACATCAGAGATGGGTTTGGGATGCGGCTTTCAGCGCGGACTCGGCTTACCTCGTCACGGGTCAGTCAGGATCCACCTCACCACCTCCGCCATGGGCTTATGGAGAGCAGCATCATCGGATCATGCCGCCAGACTGTGGGATCTGACATCGGGAGAGACGGTGCGACAGTACGACGGGCACCATCGAGCTGCTGTGTGCTGCGCATTGAACGACATCAATCTTGCATGATCAGCATCTTGGGATTTGCGTTGCCACCACCCCCGACTCAGGATATACCCTCATATAATACCAACCGATGCATACGATATCCCTACTCCCTCTAATTCAGCACCTTCCGCAACTCCTGTTTTTGTGCGGGAGTAATCCGGGTTGGGAAGACGACGTTCCACCGGACGACCAGATCTCCCTTCCGTTTGGCCGAGGCCGCCTTCGAAACCGGCATCCCTTCTCCCGATATGCGTGTCTCCTGACCTGGTTGGACGATTCGCTGCGAAATCATCATCAGCAATGACCGGAATGAAATGGGAACGGACATACCCCTTCCGATGTTGACACCTGGATTCTTCGACCGTCCAATTGCTCCACCTCCTTTGTGATTGTTCCTCCTCCTTCCGGACCGAGCAGAGCTTGCGAAAGTGTGATATTCAGCTTGACGATCAGGTCGTCCTCGACTCGCTCAAATCGGGAGTGCTTCTTTTCCTCCACGACGAATGCGACGGTTCTGCTCGCCATCAGCTCGCCGGCACCTCGATACCGGAAGCCGGATGCAACTCACTGTGATTGGCCGTACTCGTCCTCATTCCCTGCACCAGCAAACTTGATCTTCGTCCCCTAAGCTCTGATCAGCTCAATCCCAAGAGTACCGCAGACTGCTATTGACCTTCTTCCATCCTGCCTTGTAAGCCACCTCAAGCACCTTCTCCTCTTGGGATCCATTTCCCGTATGCCGAGTGATTTTTAAACGCTTTGTGCCACCTTTGTACAGCTCCTCGAGGGTAAGCGCCAATGGCTTCACGATCTCTCCCGGTGGTGGCGGAGCCGCACTCGGGCTTGGGTCGCCCCCTAGCCCACCCGGCATGCCTCCCATCCCACTCATCCCTGGCATGCCCCCACTCATCCCTGGCATCCCACCACGAGACGACCGCATCCGTGGACCTGAACGACCACCTCTACCCCCTCCTCCCATACTTGAGAAGAAGTCGTCTCCACCCCCTCCTCCTCCTCCTCCTCCTCCTCCTCCTCCTCCCCCCATCGACGAGAAGAATGCGCTGAGCACCCGTCAGTTCGGTATACCATCAGACTGAAAGATGAGTGAAGACGTACTTGAAGATGTCGTTGGGGTCTTGAGCATGGAATTGGAAACCCGGTCCACCACCACCTCCTCCTGGGAACCCGGAGAAACCACCTCCGCCCGGCCCACCACTTCCTTTCAGACCTTCTTCTCCGAGCTGGTCGTATAAATCGCGCTTTTTCTGAGCGAGATCAGCGCGTTCTCGGATCCCGTATGGCAGAGGTGATCTACCTGATCAGAGAGGACTTCGTATGCCTCGCCAAGCTTGTGATACCGTCAGCGAGATTCCAGAATGGACAGAACAGCGGGGTTTACTTTCTTGAATTTCTCCTCCGCAGCCGCTCGCTTGTCTCCGGGATTCTTGTCTGCAATATGTTAGCTGCAGTACGAGGTGGGACGGGAGGGGGAGCATACCCGGATGCCATCTCAGAGATTCTTTTCGGTACGCCTTTTTGATCTCCGCTTCGCTCGCGTCTTTACCGATCCCAAGGGTCTAACGTAGATTAAATCAGCAATGAAATGCCAGCAGGGGAGAGGAGACACCTTGTAGTATGCGGTATTGTTCACCATGACCGGTGATGGGGATGGGTGAGTCTAGGTGAGGTGAACGGGATGATTGATGACCCTTGTGAGGTCGCAAGAATGGGCAGAGTCGGTTGGAGATTCACGAGCGTTTTCTCGAAGTCAGACTCGATTGAAGTTCGTATGCTAAAGCTATGAACGAGCGCGGATGATAGAGGACAGACCGTTGAGTTTTGTTTCCAGCAGCTGCTAGATAAAATCCCCGCCACGTGGTGCAAAGTGACGTAATAAGCCGTATTTTAAACCATCCTTTCAAATCATTTCCTTGATCGTGTCAACTCCTCTCGCAACGGGATTGCCATGCAACTCGACCGCATTTCATTCTCCATAAGTACCTCAGCGCTGGAGCCAAATGTATGCCCCTTCTGGCGTGGATTCGGATACGAGCAGTGGCGAGCCCGACATCCCGGATTCTCCGCCCAAGGAATTTGGAAACAAACCCCATTTCTCGCTCAAGTCTCTGTTTCAGCCCGCACGAAAGCTGATTGACCCTCTACGCAAGCCTGATGGAGCAGATGATGTCAAGCAACTCAGGGCTGTGCAGGCTGTTGAGGCAGAGTCAACGCCTGCGAAGAAACGGGTGAGGATCGTGGTTGATGGGGAGCCTGAAGAACCGTTCAAGACCCTACGGTCCCCAAGGGAGCCGATGGATCAAGCATTCGGCAAAGCACGCCTATCACCTGTCATTCAGAATGAAGCAACCACGTCCGGCCCTAGGCCAAACGAATCTTCGGCGGAACTTTTGACAACACTTCGCGAGCTCATCGCTGAGTCCGCCACTAACCGTCAAACATTATTGCCCGCCCAACCTCCCTCCAATGAGAGGAGAGAATCACCGACTTTCCTGCATCCCATACCCAAACGGAGACCCACGCCATTTCAACCAGCTTCCGAGCGGTCTAGCGAGCTCGAATCGGATGCGCGGCGAGAGCAGACCAGTCCATTGCTTACAATGAAACCTAGAAGGGGGCATCCACAGCTTCGCGGACAGCCGAGTCGACCCGGTAATCTGGAGCTTCGATATGACACAGATCCCGATGTTGACGCCCCGTCTGCCGGCCAGGCCCCCGAGGTTGGAGATCCGGTGCCTACGCAGCTAGCGAAGCCGAGCCACGGCCATATCCCGTGGCTGGCGCTCCGCACTCCGCCATCTCACGCGGATGATAGCCGGGCCCCTCCCTCACTTCATACCAAGGAGATCACTTCAGCGCCGCCGGTAGATCAGCTGTACCTCAGCACCGCGGGCGAGCAAGCTATCCCACCATTATCGTATCAGCCGTTGCGGGCGTATCATCTTCCTCGAAATGGTTCCTCCCCGCAGGTGTATCACCCAGCTGAGGGAGATCAGTGGACGCAGCCGGGTTCGGCGCCTCCATCTCATCAGCATCCAAGACACGATCCCTCCCGAGAGGCTTGCTCTCATCAGCCACCTCCCTTCGAAAATGCGGCCCCGTCTCTGCACTTTTATTACCAAGCTCAGTATGCCTATCCTTCAGATATGCAGCACGGGTACACTGCTCAGCAGTCCTTCTACGCTGGACATCCTCCACCGACGTATGTCCTCGTCCAGCCCCCACCCATCAGCCCATACATGATCTCCCCACCTTCTCCTGTCTATTTCCAAACAGTATCGCTTCAACGTTGGCAGCCTTACTATCCGACCCTACCCGACTCGAATGCACAACACCCTTTGTCACAGCACGCTTCCGTCCACGAAACCGAATACTCATTCCACCGAGAACCAGCTTCGGCTCCTGTGAGACCGTCGGAACCGTGGCCCAGCGGCGGCAACGATCAACGACTAGACCGCAGTCCGATGCCGCAATCAGACCTTGAGTCCGATGACCGGATCCGGAGACATGTAGCGGCTGGGGCGGAGTTGCACCACCCCACGACTGGGGAAGGGTGGTCAGGAGATATGCAAGGCAAGGTCATAAGCCCAAGAGAACAGAACGCCAGCGCCCTGGGTCCAGAAAGCGAGGTTTATCCCCCAAACCCAGCACGACCAAATGCAGAATCGGCCCGCCGTACTGACGGGAATCATGCGACGAGCAGAACACCAAGCGAGCTTTCCAGTCCAACACGACAGAAGCTTGACTCGCCGAGGATCGTGGTAAAGACAGCAGAAGGTATCCGTGAAGTCGAGCCGTACCGCTCTCCGAGTCGGGTGTCTCCTAGGAATGGAGAAGCCGACGATGTATTGGCGGACAAAAAACGAGCGTCCTCTTCAGCATCACCCGGGAAGCGCACGAATCCTGCTGTTACCGCATCAAAACCCGCGGCTAAGGACGAGAAGAGGAGGAAGGCTCACGAAACAACCCAGGAGACTGAAGAAGAGTCAAAGGTCGAAGGTGGGCCTCTCTACAAGGCAAAGACGACAATCACGTCCTCCCACCGGGACGAGGAGAGGGAAAGGACAAGAAGGAACGGGCAGAAACGGGCTATGTTGCAAGCCGAGGCATCCGAGGAGAAGACCGAGCAATGGCAGGCAGAGCGTACGGACGACGGCAGGATTTGCGAAAGGGAGAAGGCATATGCGCTGACAAAGCCGAACACGAAGCAGAAGGCTCTCTTAGACGCTAAAGACGCTGCGAAGCAGGGCGTCTCACGATTACCTGGCGAGGGGCGGGTTGAAGTACGAGAGAGCCAAAAGAACTTCGATGTCGACGGAAGTGCGAAACGGGAGGCGAAGAGACGAGTGCTCCTTAAGGCGGAGGTTGCAAAACAGCTTAAACAAGGAAGTAGTGATCTCGCGCCGGAAGAAGTGGAGCCAGACCAAAGGGAGGAAATGGCTCGGAGAGGCGCGACGAAACGGGCTATGATCGAGGCCATACTATCCAAAGAGACAAAGGCTTCAAGATCGTCTGTAAAAGAAACAACTCACGAAAGCGACGAGCGAGACCGCGCTGCCGACGGAGACACCGCAAGGAGAAGGGAGAAGCAGAGAGCTCTTCTGAAAGCGAATGCAGCTGCGGAAGGGGAAACCCCTCAAACTGCTGACCATCGCAACAAGGTCGATGAGAAGAAAAGGCGACGAGAAGCAGGTGACCACGGGACTGCGAGGAACGAAGCGGAGCGAAGAGCAATGCTCAGAGCTGTAGCGGGAGATGGGCCTGCTTGCAAAATTCGCATGCAATATCGCGAAGATCGATCCCGAACATCCGTAACAGACGAAGACAAGGACCGAGCGCGAAGAGAGGCAAAGAGAAAAGCTCTTATGGAGGCAAAGGCAACCGCAGAGAGCAGGACATCAAGATCTTATCAGCAGGATATAGGCAGCCAAAACGATGAGCGCAGAGTGAACATTTATTACGAGGGCGAAACGAAAAAGGCAGACCGGCGGAAGATACTGATCGAAGATGATGAGGCACTCGAGAGGCCAAAAGCCAGACTGACAGCAAACGACAAGCCGAAGCTTGAGGAAGTTCGTTCGAGAGGAGCTGATGTGCGTTCACAGGGCTTCGAGGATTGGGATGCAGCCGTCAAGCAGGAAAAGCAGAAGATGATGGCTGCGAGTGAGCCGGAGAAGATGCGGGGATGTGGGGGTCCCGACTCGCTGCTTAAGCCCACTGAGGCAACCACGACGCACGACCGCGTGACACGGTCGAGGAACGATGCCGCTCAGGATTTAGGGCGTTATACTGATATGCGCACTTCGATGAAGAAGGATGGAAGACCAATCGATCCTGCGGCGAAGAAGGACAAAGTCGATCACGCCCAAGCACTCAGCCAAGCTATAGGTGGCGACCCAAAGTCAGGTCATCTGACCTGGTCAAAGTGCCTCGTCTCCCTTGCGACATGTATCGGTAAGTCATTCTTTCTTTCCGCAGATTATTCTCTCACACCTCCAGACCTGGCGAATCGATTGCTATCGCATCTTATGGCGTCAAGAAGTGGCAAGCGTGGATCACAACTTTCGCCAATACTCGTCGAGGTGCTTCCGAGACTACTTAGCAGTTTGCTCATGCAAATGGATATCGTTGAAACCATGCGAGAGGTGTTCGGAGACGATCACTCGGACTCTATGGGTATGTACCTGACAGAGGATATACTGACGATACCAAGGCGAGTTTGCGAAACATCTAAAAATCATTAAGGGCTGTTTGCAGGATCAACGGCATCCGATAGGTGAGTTGGGTCGAGATGCTGATATTCAAGAACTGGAAGAGGGGGCAATGCGTAGTGAGTGCGAGTATCAAAGGCGGCGAAACTGATCTGGGGACAGCGTTCCAAGCCGGTAGTCTACAGGTGGTTCTCGATCATCTCCTACACTTTGGCCGATACCTCACACCGCAAATCCTCATCAATCTGCGGGAGCTGGCTGAAGAATGGGGGCGAGACGAATTATCCATGCCGAGGTGCGATATTGCTCTGACATCTAATTAACGCAACCGCTGACTACGTGTAGTGTCTTCCATGCCATTATAACTGCTCAAAGAGAAGTCGCCATCGTTCAAAAGCAGACAGCCAAGGAAAGAAACGAACAGCAGCCTCAGGAGCTCGGCGGAATTGTGATCGTTCTTGAACAGGTCCGCTATCTAGCGCTAGAACGATTGAAAGCTGACAGAGGATGCGAAATTCAGCTACTCGACTTGTTGTCTCCAGAACAAGAACGACGGCCCCCGCCAAAGTCCTTGCATCAACAGTTGCCAGCTTCGGATCGAGGCAAGGCCGTGTCTCTTTCACGGGATCCGCAAACACTCCCCGCACGGGCTGGAACCAGGGACCCGTCCAGGAGTAGACCTATGGAGACCTCAAAGCCGCTTCTCGAAGCGGAACATGGCAATGCAAGCAGAGGAGATGAAAGAAGAGACAAGAAGCACACCGGATTCAAGGAGAAGATCTCGGATTTGGCAGAAAAAGTTGGCGACAAAATGACTTCGACCCATCATACCCAGCCAGAACGCATGAGACATACCACCCCTCCCACCAGCCCTCAAGGCCTGACGATTATTACCGAAGAAGCTGATCAGCCTGTCGAAACATCGCGGGGGATCCGAGGCCAGACAGCAGACGACGTGCATCCAGCGACGAAGGGACCGGACCTTCACCTTCCCGCAGCGACTCAAGACTTTCTCGAAGCGACTCAAGACTTTCTCGAAGCTGGGCAGCGGCATCCTCCGACTCGCTCTTCCAAACCGAAAGGGTCAAAGAACGTGAAACTTACTCCCGCTCGGATTGTCAAGACCACTGATGTGACCGGAACCCATCGGGGACGCCCGTCCTGGTCCAGCGAGTCGCACTATTCCGACGACATGTCAGACGGGACGATCGAGTCGGACGAAGGAGCCGGTGAGCTCCTGGCCACGGCTGACAGCGGTCCCGGACCTGCTGGAGTTCACGGTATTGGGGAACGGCAGGACAGGTATCACATGGAGAACGAAGAGCAATCGCCAGATGACGATCAAGTGAGAGAGGCGGAAGATGTCCTGTTGAATGGCGAAACGGCGAAGGTCAAGAAGGAGCACAAGACTTTGCGAAAAAAGCGCGAGGAAGAGGGGAAAGAGTAGCTCTGCATGCATCGGTATTCTTCGCCGTCCCTCGAGCTCTTCTCGGGACGGTTCATGGGTGAGTAAGGCAATCTGAGGAGCCCAAACTTAGCGCCACATTGCCATGTCGGCAGCTCGGGTGGAGGAACACGTGAGCGAACGAAGTACTGCCACTATATCTCCGTCCTTGTTGATCTGTCTACTGAATCGCTCGGAATCTCTCGGCCCACCGCTGCAGCCTTCGAAAGCGGTCCCGACATCGTTGTACTTGAAGCCTCGAAGTCTCGAAATCCAGTCCTTTGACATGTTCAGCTATTTCGGAAGTATCCTCTACATCTGCTTGCTCTTCACAAACGCCATTGCCATCCTCAACGAGGAGCGATTCCTCGCCAAGAGTATGTCATCTCTCAGTCCCTGGTGGCATGATCTGACTGGATCCGTCCTTGTCGCCGCTGTGATCATTCCACTTATCCCCAATATTTCAATGCGCCGATATAATCCTTTCTGTGCTTGTTTCTTCGCTCCCAGTCGGATGGTCGACACGAGCCCCTCAAAACGCCAACGCCGGCTTTGGTCAAGCCCCAAATCCGAACATCTATGGCGGTGACTATGGAAGCAGTGGATCAGGGGAGAGGACGGATATCAAGTCGAAGTTGGTGAACTTGATTGGGGCGACGAGGACGTTGATGCGGAGTGGGTGTTTGTTTATCCTCGGCCAAAGGAACGGCACGGTGTGGGGCTGATCGGGTTGGTGTAGTACCGCTGATAGTGGTCAATGTTGTCATGTGAGTGTTTCGCCGTTGAGAAAGGTGATTGAGCGGATGCTGACGGGGTGTGACAGAATAGTGTACGAGCTGGTCTTGGGATGAGGTGGACAATATGCATTGGATCTCTCACAGCTCCGAATACATCGTGCACGCATTTCGGTCCGTCTCACAGCAAGACGAACTTCTCGACCCTGGACTGCTACCGCGGGCTTTGGCGGCAGCTCTTGAGTCCCTTGTCTTGAGTCCCTTGTCTTGAGTCCCTTGTCTTGACTTGCGGGTGGTGATGCTGGTTCTGGGTTACTATGCATTTCAGAATCATTGCTCGCCCTTACAAGTCTCACATGGCTTCCCGTACAGCTCCTAAGCGAACAGGATGTGTGGGCAAGGAGACGCAATGGTCGTTGGAGCGGACATCGAGATCCACGCGCTCAATTTGAGACGCGACTTGCTCTTCAAATGGACTCTCCCCTTTCACCTGTCTTTGGCCCTGCTGCTATTGAATCTTAAAGCCCAGACGGCCGGTCCATCGGCGACACCGAAGTATCACGCGTAACACCTGTCCACATCTTATCCCCACTCTCAACTGCTTATGCCGCCCAAAGGCAGCAAGCTCGCACCCCCACCTCCACCTCCCGGTCCCCTATCACCAGCAGCAGCTCAAGAATTAGCCAATTCGACAGGAATAGCAGACTTTGAGCTGCCCAAGACGAGCTTGACGAAGCTCGCCAAGGGATCAGTGCGTCACGCCTCACTGCTGCTCCGTAGCCAGCTCTCAGGTGTGGATTTAGATACCCGATAATGTGAAGATGCAGCAGGATGTGGTGTTGGCTTTATTACGGTCCTCGACTCTGTTCATCAGCTACCTCAGTAAGCTCCGCCCTCACATGATTGGGCATATGCTGAGACAAATAGCTGCTGCGTGAGTCCAGTCAGGGGATAGACCACAAGAACGATTCTCATCGAGACACAGGGCCCACGATCAAGCAATCACTCGGTCGGGGAAAAGCATCACAGCATCCGATGTGGTCAAAGCCATCATCGAGCTCGACTTCGGACCAGCCGATAATCTTGTACCCCTCCTCGAGACCGAGCTTGCAGGTGCGCTCGCCAGCTGTTACCATAACTTTTGCTGATGCCTTGAGTAGCATACCGGGCAAACGTGCAGGCAGTGAAAGCGAGCAAAGTCAAGCCTCCCGGTCCCGGACGAGGACGGGGTCCGAGGAAGTCCAATGCCGGGCAGGAGGATCTGTCGATGGGGGAGGGCGGCGAGCTGGACGACTACGATGACGAGGAGTTGGGCGATGGGGACATGCCTGGACAGGGAGATCAGTCGGTGTTGGTCGATGTTGGTGGAGATGAGGATGGGGAGGACGGTGGGTGATTAACGTGGTGGGTTGTTTTGCTTTGTTTTGATTGAATGCTGAAGACAGCGGCTAGATGTACATCTCCTTGCATTCGACGTCCACTTTACCTACAATCCGACCTGACCATCCATTCGAGCGCTCTACTCACCCTTCCCGTTCTCTCCACTAACACAAGTCGGCGCAGCATTCGACACAGGCACAACACTCCAAGCACTGACATGCGAGACAGCCTAGAATCCCCACGCCAAAACACTCGCAAGCCCGCCCAGCTCCGCCTCGGTCCTGCTGCGGTGGGTGTGTAGGGGATTGCTGGTAATCCGGTATCGCCATCTGCACCGGCGGCTGTAAGAAACAGTATTAGAATTCCCTCTTTGCAAACGTGATGATCATACCGGCTGAGCCTGTTTTCTGTCACCTCGTCAGCATCTGCGTGAAATCAAAGTTGAAAAGCAGGACTCACGAGAAATCGTATGGGTCCCCGTTAGGCTGCCCATTCCACTGCGCGCCTGGCTGACCTTGCCACTCGGGCGGTCCGTTCTGCTGAACGCCTCTTGGATCCTGGTTCTCGTAGTACTGTCCGTTGCTCCGCTGCTGATTGTAGCCGTTCGGATCGACGGGAGGGTACCCTGGGGCGGGAGCACCCGGGGGTGGGTAGCCGGGAGCCGGAGCACCGTTGCCATAGGATTGATTAGCTGCCATGCTGACTTGTTTCCGGTCAGTAATGAGTGTGATGAACCGAAAGCTGGCAGATAAGCGAGTCGACTGTACGCGGCAGGCCGGACGTATAAAGAAGAGAGGCTGTCACGCGTGAGAGGGGTAGGCTCCTTTGAGTATCGCAGCGTCGTGCATAGTTTCAGTGCTGCAGCACGGCTTGATCATGTGATACGCTAATGGATAGGGATACCATCGGGACTGCGGTTCGATTTATCGGAACATTATGTCAGTCTTGTCGCGAGAAGTTTCTACGCCACCATTCCTACAACGTTGTACCTCTTTTCACACGGAAGACCTTGGTCAGCGAACGGACATCTCAAATAAGCATGCATCACCTACCTTCTCGAAAAAGGACTCCCATTGGTCGAGAGTCTTCAACTGAGCCTCATTCAGCCCAGCAAAATCAGGAATCGCATCCTTCGGCTCGAGCGACGACATGCCTACATGTTCCATCAGCTAGCTCGTATCATTTCGTGGAGACTAAACATACCAAGCCCTTTACTGGCATCCTTCCCGGCAAAGACGTTGTAGCCCGCTCCCTTACCATACATCTCCTTCTTGGGAGTGACATCGAAGATTCGACCCTTGATAGCGACATAGATAGGCTTGGAAGGGTCCGATCCGTCATACGCCGCAAGCTGAGAGGGGGAGATCGGGTCGTCCTGAAGGACCATCAACAATACATCCGAAGGAGGAGAGGTGGAGAGAGCCTACTCTTGGTGAAGCGAGATCGGTCGCCGGCGGCGACATCACAGATGCGGACTGAGTTGCGGGATAAGCTCTGTACAGTGGAGATAACGGGGGAAACGCACAGCCTGAGCCATCTTCGCCGTCCCTCCGTCTGCGCCTGCAGCAGCTTTGACCTCTTTGATCTGAGTGATGGCCTGATCGGCGGTATGTCTCCTCGCGTAAACCGCGACTGTGATACCGAGAGCACCTGCGATAAGAAGGGGAGTCGAGGTGAGCGTGTCGTACCAAGACATTGAAGAACCAGAGTGTATGAAAATGCCTGTCTAATTTCCAGATGGAGATCCCCCTCTGACAGTCATCGGGATCTGATAACCGAGGGCGATCACGTGACTGAACTTCTAGATGATGATTGGTCTCCCTGTGTCGTTTTGCCAAAGGGATTTGGACGCTGATGGCTTGAAGAAATTCTCAGCGTGCTCAATTCATCGAGCATCTCACTTTCTCACGCCTCTGAGAACCTTGAATCGTACCCGAGACAGAATTAGTTTCTCGATTGATCACCTTCTCCGATACACCTCCTTGGAGTCACCCTTTGTGCTCACAATCAATGGAAGCGTTCACGACCTGCAGCTTATAGCGGAGATGTCATAAAACCACTGAAACAGATTTCTCACTGACCTTTCACTGGTGACAATCTGATGTACTCAAGATGAGATCTTTCTCGGGTCGCTTACAAGATTTCTTCGGCGAAGGCGACGAGTGAGTCACCCGGTTTTACTTTGAAATACCCCTCGAAGCTCATGCCATCGTAGGGAATTATCCAGCTTACCTGTCATCTTCGATCGTCAAGCAGCTGAGGTGATATCCCTCTGATGCCTTGTGGGAATCGCGTCACTGATACAATGGTATAGCAACCTTTGGGTTCAGTGCGAGTCGAGTATTCAGATGAATGGGTCCAGCAGCGAGCTCATATCGATGCTTTGTTGGCACAGAGGAGTGAAGATAGTATCCGTCAGGCGCTCAAAGCCTTCGGTCTGCCATACGCATGACGAGCTTTGTTGATATGGCTAACCGCCTGTCTTGCTCAGCCAAGATCGTTGATATCCTTGATATGAACTCCCCCAGGCTCAAGGGCTTGCAGGAGGTCCACACTTATACCTGCGATCGGCTCAAAACCCTGATGTCGGATCGGAAATCAGCAGACGGACACGGTTCCGCAGCGGCGTATCTGTACGGTCAGTTCAACTTATCGATGGGTGGTGACGAGTGACGTATTCCACAGGACAGGCGACGGCAATGTCAAAGCTCACCGCAGATTCCGTCATTCCCGGGATGGAAGATCTGTAGAGTCGTTTTCACGGCACTTACCGATACTGATGCTATTCAGCTTGTTTCGCAATGATGCTCAAGCTGCCAACCTTGCTCTGTGTATCCTTCTCGGAGTGGAGAGATCGAACCCAATACTGTTCGAGAGGAATCTTCCTGTGCTGTTGCGGCAAGTGCAAGTGGTGGCGTTTCAGGGAGAGGTATGTCCTCGTATGCGCGCTGATGATCCAGTTGACCAGTGAATTTCAACAGGACAAGACTGTTGCCCGGGAGTCATTCGTATCAGCGATGAGAATGTATTCACCCTACAGAAAGCAGTCGTCCCGCCAGCTTATCCTCCAATCGGTTCACGCCATCTTCTCGGCCAGTCTGAAGCTGTGCGACATTGAACACACTCGAATACAAGGCATGGAATGGGCATGCTTCATGATTGAAAACACCCCTATGGTCAGCACTCATTCTCAGCCGGCCATTCGCACTGATCGAGTCTTAGATGCTTCATTTAGCAATGAAGGACGAGTTTCCAGACACCTGCGATGCCAACAAGATCTTCGAGACCCTGTCTACCGCTTTCCTGGCTGGGAGTGCCGACTCTCGAATCGCCCTTTGCGGAGCGCTTCCCGTACTGACTACATGGGACACCCAGGCATTCTGTTGCGGCAGTCAAGTCAGGCGATCCGTTGACTTCATGCTCAATATGCCAAGTAGCTTGAGAGCGCACGCAATGCACGGGCTCGGCCAGCTCGCGTCCGTGATCGTTGACCGGTGCGCATCGGTCATCGTATGGGTTTAGCACTCAATTTGCCTGACAGGTTCGAGCCATTCTTGAATTCGGTTGCGGCTCTCGCTTTGGGGGTCTTGACTGAACGAGAACAGGCCAAAGAGTGAGCTCTCCATGCTGAATCTTCTTGTTGATACTTACAATCGGCTGCACAGATGGAAGTCAGCCCAAAAGCTACTTTGCAGGCTGCTCTCCGCACTCGGACCCGTCACTGTTAATACAATGATTGAATACCTACATTGTGGCCCATCCATCCTTCTCGCCGATGTTGGACTGCTCGAGATGATTGCAACGCACCTTCCGAATCTTGCGAGGAGGATAATACAGACACTGACGGATATCGTGGATGACTTGACATCCGGGAAGCCTTGTTTCTGTGAGCCTTTGATGTGGTTCGACCTGCCCGGGCTCTGTCTGACTGGATCCACAGGCGAGCATGAGGCAGTACTACTTGCACTGTCGGCTTTTCCACTGAAGGGTGAGCATTAGCCTTGATCGTACGGTCAAGCTGGTACTTACAGCGGTTCAAGACCATCAACTGTGTCAGAGAGCACAGCGCTTCGTTCTCTGGAGTTTATACGAGGAGAGGGGCGAAGGTGTCGTCTTGGCAGCACTCCAGCTCGCCATAAACCCGCATATCGCCACATCAAGAATAGGACGACGTCTGACTTTCCAAGTGGCCCAGCTTCTTCTCGCCGACGGTCTGTGATATATCCGCCTTTTGTGCGAATGTTTCGCTCAAGGTTTTCAGATCCGAATGTAGTGCATGTCGCTCTGAGTGTGCTTTCACACCCGGCCTTGACAAGTATGCTGGACGAGCGGAGTTGTAATATGATCCTGCTGGCCCTTCACCAATCCCTTGAGCCGTCAATCCAAGTGGTCGCTGCGAAATTACTCACCCATCTGGCGACTGCTCACCGTGCGATCGTGCAACCTCTAGCTTGGAGCCATATCCGTCAATCACTCAGCTTGATGGACTTCCTTCAGACTGTAGATCCTACACGAGCCATCATCGAAGCTTGTATCATCAGCAATCTTTTGTGAGTACGAGATCTCTGCTGAGGTCTCGGATCTGACGAATTTGGTAAAGACCAGCTCTTCCGCCCAACCTGCACAAGAAATATGTCGGGCCTGTCAAAGAGCTGATCCTGTCCGGACTTCAAATGACCAGAGAGAGCCACACGCTCAGTCTCATCTTTCAAGGATTAGCCAACCTTGCGAACGTCGAGGGATGGGGTAGCGCTCAGCAGTCCGAGCTTACAATAGGTCTGCTCGAAATGACTCAGGAGATTTCCAAGGATTCGCAATATGCTGCGCTGAACGCCATTGCGAGATTATTATCCGTACCCAGAGAAGGGTTGGATGTCTATGATCTCTTGATCACGGTCCACGCCACCTTCGGGGGGAGAAGCATCAAACTTGATGCAGATATGAAAGCACTGGTATCGGGGATATATGGGCATCTAGGAACAGTTGAGCGCAATGTGGGCTCGGCCCTTTCCATTCCCGCGCACCTAGCAACTGATGCCTTGAATGACTAGCCCGTCATCAGTCGGGTGAGATCACTGATATATCTGGATGTGCGTCGAGCTAACGTCCGCAGGACTCGAAAGCGGCAATCGACCGCGAAACCTCGGTCTACACAGCAAGAGCCGTCTCCATATCGCAAGTCGCCGAAGTTCGGGAGAATTCGGGTTCACACAGCCAACAGCACGTCAACTGGTTGGTCACTAGAAATCTGATGACCGCGATGGTCCCAGCGCATAAAGCTGGCGATGAACGAGCCATGATCCTCGAGGTAATGACATCGCTCGGGATACTTCAACCCTTCGCCATTTCGGAACTCATACCTGATCTTCCTTCTCTGATCATGCGAGAACTCCGTCTCGCTCTCAAAATGCGGCAAGCCCAACGAGATTCCACGTCGATCGCGGCAGCACTGCGATTTCTCGCCAGCGCGCTGCACACCTCACGGACGTGGATGCAGCAGTACTGGATGAGGGCGGCGGAAATGATGGCAGATTGCGTAATAGCAGGGCAAGAGTTACCAGTCTTGAGGGGATTAGACGTTGTTCTAGACGCAGTGAGCGATTGAGCGCCCAGCTTTATGCATGCAGTATTGGCGGGATACGGCTGTGTTGGGATAGCGTGTCATCTATATGTCTCATTGCTCTGGTCGTCAGTATCATCATCGTCGTCGTCGTCATCGGGACCCGAGCTTCGCTTGAAGAGGTCTAAACGAAAAAAATCGTCAGCGAATGTATCAGACCGTGTTATCGATGACGAACTCATAATGTCATTAAGCGTAAGTTTCATGAGGTTCTTGGCGCTTTCGCCGGATAATGCTGCCTTTGCGAGCTCGCGCTTGTTGCTCTGCAAGGCGAGAATGCCTTTATGAAGAATTATGAGCGGTGTCCTCAGCAATGTCTCCTCACTGACGATCTTCAACTGTCTGTTCGATCGTCAGCTTGAAAATGTTGACGTCCAGCGTTTGGCCCAGGCGGTGTGCACGGTCGAAAGCCTGGTCTTCCAGTCTGCATCACATTATCAGACGCGGATCGAGCAGAAAATAACAGCACTCACGCTGGATTCCACCAGAGATCCATCAGGATGACGTTGTTGCAGCAGCTTAGATTGAGACCTGGAATCGACATGTCCGGACGGCGCACGAGGTCTGCAGTACGACATGCTTACCAGTGCTTCCGCATTTGAAGGAGATCAGGATCACCCGCACCGTTGTAGAGGTCTTGATTTTTTCTAAGGCGTCCTGGCGCTTGTCGTTGCGCATAGAGCCGTCATCTACGGAATGTTCAGGAACTATGCTGGCCTTGAATTCTGGCCTTGAATTGGATGGCGACTCACAGCGAACGTACGCGAGACCCGCACTCTTCAGGAACGGCTCGATCAGGTTGAGAAAGCTTGTGAATTGAGAGAAGACGATGGTCTTCTCTGTTTGTCGACTTCGATCCTCCACGTCCTTGAGAAGCTTGATCAACATTCGAATCTTGGCGCTGGACGGAGGTAGCCCGCCATCGCTGTCGGAGGATCGAGCCCGAGCTTTATGCGCCAAGTCCTTACAGTCTTTGCAGTGTTGGGCGTTCTGGTCGTCCAGTCTGGAACACGCATGAGTAGCTATACTGCAGGCGGCGGGGTAGACTCGCTTGATGAAGCAAACTTCACACTTTCTGCCACCGGCCACTCCGAGACCTCCAAGTAGATCGGCAAGCTCATCTGCTTGGTCTGGCTCGTCAGGCTTCGGCCCCATGATCTTGTCATCCATAGCCTCCCTGTCGATCAGGAGAGATGAGGTCACAAGGGATGGATGATCGCAAGCTAGTGAACCTGTCAGCGGTCCCGTCTGGAAGGCAGAACAGAACTTCACCTTGACGAAGGCGGAGCAGCATTGTCAAGACCGACGTGTAGTTTGCCATTGCTGTTCCTGCCTGGATGAACTGAGGAAGAAGTGAGCAAACACGATGAGAGTCTGTTAAGGTTGCGCGCCTTGTTGAACGTCAAGGATGTCTTCTGCTCAAGCGCATCGTAGAAAGCTCTCTCCTCGGCATCGAACGGACATTGCACGACTTCGACAAATCTGCCAGGCAGATTCAAGATGGGTTTCCCGTCTATCCTACCGCTTCAGCCTTTGAAGCAGTCTAAGTAATCGACTAACCTATCGTGGCATCCTTGGTTCTCCGAAGCATGACAGCTTTCAGCACGACGTGCAGTCTCTTCATTGCCATTTTTGTCCTCCCATCTTTTACAAGCGACGAGATCCGCTCCTTGAAGACATGCCAATCGTCAAGGGGCTTCGCTCTCAGAAATTGGAACAAAGAGAACAGTTCCTCGACACTGTTCTACCCTCATAGCTTTATCAGCGTACTGATGGTGTTGATCGAATACTGTTTACCTGGATTGGCGTGCTGTGCGGACCGTAAATTCAGTCGTGGCTCCCGGCAGTAATGCAAACTACTCACCCAGTTAGACACCATCGATATTTGGCTTTCAGGCCGACTGCGGCTTTCGCTGCCCTAGTATTCTTGTTCTTTATGTTCTGTGCTTCATCTATCGCCGACTCAGTCAACCAGAAGATCGTTTCGTGTGGGTATTTGGCTGACCGACCACAACCCGGAGCCACTTCACGTCAAATAACGCATGTCCAGCCGCCCTGTTCCCCTTTGGGCCCTTACTCAAAGTCTTGCTGCCGAAGCGCTTGCTGTCGGGAGCATCCGAATCGGAGGATTCCGGGTTTGCGGATGTCTCGTATGCACCAAATTCAGATGCGAGGGTTTGAAAAGTGGTAATAATGACATCGAACGATTCCAGTGTTTTGCCCGCTGTGGATAGGTCAGCTCACATTCAAGAAAATGGAATAGGCACATACACTTCGACCTCGACGGTCCATGGTGGGTTGACACCTTGATGCGTCCAGGTGAAGTTTTGTTGCGGACTTCGGCAGCCCATTGCTCCATGACAGCGAGGGGTGCTACGATCCTGCTTGATCTCAGCGTAGTTTTCGGAAGGCTTACGGCAGATACCCACAGTGTACCGCCCTTGAACCCCGCCTTCCGCTCCTGAGCTGTTGGAGCGCCCTCAACTATCCGAGCTAGAGTTTGCACTGTCTTCCCTAGCCCCATGTCCTGATCCGTGAAGGTCAGAGGAGAATGCCCGATGTCAACATTGGACCATCCACTTACGTCTGCCAGGATTCCACCGTACTTTCTGCCACTTTCTCGACTCCGCATCCATCTTACGCCTCTCACTTGATGTGGCATCAATCGTACCCCTTTCGCGAAGCCGTCGACAACATCTTCCCCTTCCTTCACTGCATCATCTCCCATGTCTCCTTCTGCGTCCCCAATGGCCCCCGAAAGCAGCTCTCGCATGTGGTCGTCGGCGTCGCCTTGGTGACGAACATCGTCTTCTGCGGTAACCGGCGCATCGTCGAGGTTAAACATTTCCGCTGGATTATCGTCTGCGACGGGACGTGCGGGAAGGCGGGACGGCCCTGACGGAAACTTGACGCCGAGATTCGATTGTCCATTGATGAGCCAGGACGGCCAGCCATCAGTCTGACCATGTTGAGCCGGTCGAGCCGTCTGGGGCTGAAAAGCTTTGTTGAAAGTAGAATTGGTGCCTTGAGGTCGAAAAGCGCCGGGTGTCGCGGGCTTGATATAGGAGTTGTACGCGGTCGTTTTTTTGTGATTAGGGCGAGGAGTTGACTGCCCTAATGATTTGAGGATGCTCGAGCCGAAATCCTCCTCCACAGAAGAAGCTAGATTTCCCAAGCCCTGCGGTCGATTCTGAGCGCCGGAAGCTGTCAGGGGAAGGGTAGATGCAGATCCTGTAGACCTCACTGTAGAAGTTGGGGGTGCGAGGGCTGCGCCATGTAGTCTGTCGGATCTCGAAGGTGCCGAGCCGGTCTTGGATCTGTTGGGGTTTGAAAGTGGATTGGAGCGTTGTTCTGCAACAGGTGAAGGAGTGTTGGTAAGATCGACAACATTGCGCCGATCTATAATTCGGCCAGGCGCTGGGTTCCTATGGACGTCCAGACCTTCCATCTCGATCTAAAGGTGAGACAAAGATATTGCTAAGAGGATGCTAATATGCTATTGACACATTGCATTCGGTCACGTGGAAGGAAATCATCTTAAGAATTTGCCACGTAATAATACTTTTACTTTCCAGCAGCTATTGCTACATCCTCCTTTCAAGCCAGAGCCAAAGATTTTTCGACTCGATTCGAAACGCTGGCGGGGGTCATCGTGCCCAGTCCACGAAGGCTCTCACGCTCATCAGAATAGAAGCGACCCGTCTTCGTCATCATACCGTTCGTCCCAAGCGCCTGTCGCTCATCTGCAGCTCTCCAATATCTCGAGCTACGCCAACGAGCATCTTCTGGCCGACTTGCGGTCGCCAAGCTACGGCTTCTGCTTACCTCGTGCCCTTCCTCCAGCTGCACGAAACGCTCGAGGAGCAAAATGGCAGCATCAATTAAGCACGACGCAGTCGCCGGTTCAGTGGTGGTTATGGAGAAAGTAGGTCAAAACCCATCTCAATTTAAACGGGTTCAGCTGATCGGATTCCCTCTTCAGACCGATAAACGCGACTATCTTGTCGACCTTGAAAGGTCCGCTCAGTCATCCTGGCAATCCTCTCGCTTGTTTGAGACCGAGCCTCCTCCTTTACCTCAAGGAGTTGCTTCGTATGCAGATTTCTTTGCGACGCACCAGTCGATGGACGACGTCAAGGCTAAGCACCCAAAATGGTTTGGAACCTTTCCGTACGCCTACATGAATGGCAGTTTCCATCTCGGCCACGCATTTACAGTGAGCAAAATCGAATTCGCCGCAGGATTCGAGAGAATGAGGGGGAAAAGGGTGCTCTTCCCGCTGGGATATCATGCTACTGGCTTGCCTATCAAGGTCAGTCCTCTAGCCTGAACAGACCGACTTCATCCAAGCTTACCTTATGCAGGCGTCAGCTGACAAGCTCATTCGTGAAATGGAAATGTTTGGAGAAGATTTCTCCGGATACTCAGACGAGGGGCCAGACGCAGCCACCGCTGCTCCGAAACTTCCCACTCCGGCTCCTGCTAAGGCGCTCGAAGACATTGACCCGTCAAAAGCCAAGAAGGGGAAACTCAACGCGAAGTCTACCGGCCTCACCTACCAGTTCCAGATCCTCGACCTCATCGGCGTACCCCGACATGAAATCAAGCAGTTTGCGGACCCCTATCATTGGCTTCACTACTTTCCACCGATAGCAAAACAGGATCTTGACGGGCTGGGCGCCAGGATAGATTGGCGACGACAATTCCTTACGAGTAGGTGTCGAAGCGTAAAATCATGGGCCCAAGCTTACAGGTGCTGACATAGCCGACGCAAATCCTTACTATGACACGTTCGTCCGCTGGCAGATGAATAGGCTGCACGAACAAGGCCGCATCAAGTTTGGCGAGCGTTATACCGTCTACTCACCCAAGGATGGCCAGCCGTGTATGGATCATGACCGTCAAAGCGGTGAGGCGGTCAATCCACAAGAGTACATCGCTGTGAAGCTCGAGGTTCTCGAATGGGGTCCTATTGTTCAAGACGATCTGCTACTGGCAGTAAAGGGGAAGAAGGTCTGGATGGTTGCCGCGACCTTACGTCCCGAGACAATGTACGTGAGACAAAGCTATATTTCGAAGTTTCGCTCACGTATCGCAGGTACGGGCAGACCAACTGTTTTGTCGGTCCGAGCATTAATTACGGGATTTTCGAAGCATCGGATTCAGACCTATTTCTCGTTACCGAGCGATCAGCCCGAAATATGGCATTTCAAGGGATCTTCGATCGACCGCGTGGAGTATACAATCAAGTGATTGCGGTGCAAGGGGCGGATCTGCTTGGAACCAGAATTCGACCTCCTTTTGGTTTGGCAGAAGAAGTCTATGTGCTGCCGATGGAGGGCGTTCTCGCAACCAAGGTGCGTCATGACGCATGCGTGAGGGAGCGATACTCATGCCGAACAGGGCACAGGCGTCGTCACATCGGTTCCGTCCGACTCCCCGGATGACTACCGCACTCTCATGGATCTTCGCAAGAAGCCTGAAATGTATAAGATCCGGCCAGAATGGGCTGCTGTAGATCCAATCCCTGTCCTTTCCACTCCAAAATACGGCGACATGGTCGCGGAGGTACTTTGTCAGGAGCTCAAGATTCAATCTCAACGAGATACGAAGCAACTTGCCGAAGCCAAGGATCTCGCATACAAAGAGGGATTTTACAGCGGTACTATGACTGTTGGTGACTTCAAGGGCTCCCCGGTAGCCGATGCGAAGCCGAAAATCCGACAGCAGATGATAGACAAAGGCCTCGCCGTTGCCTATGCGGAACCGGAGAGCGAGGTGATTTCCAGAAGTACCGATGTATGTGTGGTCGCACTCGTGGATCAATGGTATCTAGATTACGGAGAGAAGGAATGGAGGGCGATCACAGAGAGGTAAGTCATACGTTGTGATCCAGCCTGATCCTTCTCAGGCTTCTTGCACGGATGAACACATACCTTCCCGAGACGCGAAACGCTTTTGAAGCCGTCCTAGACTGGCTCAACCAGTGGGCTTGCGCTCGAACTTACGGCTTAGGCTCTAAGCTTCCGTGGGATCCAGTCTTCCTGGTCGAGTCTCTGTCCGACTCGACCATTTATATGTCATACTATACGATCGCCAATCTACTTCATGAAGACATGTGGGGCAAGACACCGGGGCCACTGGGCATTGTTCCAAGTCAATTGACGGACAAGACTTGGGACTACATTCTCGGTTCTGGCGAACTCCCCCCAGATACGATACCCCAAGAAAAGGCCGCGCAGCTGAAGTACCACTTTCAATACTTCTATCCTCTCGACATTCGATCGTCCGCCAAAGACTTAATACCCAATCATCTGACTTTTTGGATGTACATTCACGCGGCACTTTTTCCGGAGCACCATTGGCCGCTGGCGGTACGGACGAACGGTCATCTCATGCTCAACGGGAAAAAGATGAGCAAGAGTAGCGGCAACTTTTTGACTATGCAAGATGCCACAAGACGATATGGTGCCGATGCTACCAGGCTGAGTCTGGCAGATGCCGGTGACGAGATCACGGATGCCAAGTCAGTGATTTCGCTTCCCAAATATAGACTTTCGCTTATTCAGGATACAGCTTTGAGGAGACCGTAGCCAACGCTGCAATCCTTCGTTTACATACTGCATTGCTGTGGGCAGAGGTGGCCTACTCTTCCGTCTAACCCACATGTACTAAGCTGCGATCAGGAAATGAAAATCTCCGAGCCGAACCTACGGACAGGCGAGCTCAACGACTTCGACCGTGGATTTCAGACGGACATGGACTCGCTAATTGAGAAGTCATATCAGGCATTCGAAAAGTATGCCTCGCAATGCTCTTTTGCGTGCTGTACTGACTTGACGATAGGATGGAATACAAGGAAGCCCTCAAGCGCGGCCTTTACGACTTCGAGATCGCCCGAAACTGGTATCGTGGCGTCTGCAGCCCTGACAACGGCGGTCCCGGAATGCACAGAAACCTCGTCTTCAGCTTCATTCGCAACAACGCTCTCCTCATCGCTCCCTTCACTCCTCATTTCTCCGAACACATCTGGCAGAATATACTGGGCGAAAAGTCGACCGTGCAGTCCGCACCGTTCCCTAAGCCCTCCGGTCCCGTCGATCCGATTATTCTGCAGCAGCTCGACTACATGCGTGGAACCGTCGACAGCTTACGCGGCGCTGAAGCGCTCCTGTTGAGGAAAAAGGGCAAAGGCAAGGGGAACACTCAGACATTTGACCCGTCAAAGGCGAAGTACGCCAGAATTTACGTCGCAACCGAGTATCCAGAGTGGCAGAACAAGTGTGTGGGTATGGTGAAGGCAGCTTGGGACGAAAGGACAAATGGGATCGACGAGGCGAAGCTGAGGAAGGAGCTGGATGCTGCAGGCTTGAGCAAAGACAAGCGATCTATGCCCTTTTGCCAGACTTTCAAGGTAAAGAGCGCACCTTGCTTCACCCTTGACGAAACTGACGATTTCGTTCAGCGAAAAGTCCTGGAGGTCGGCATGCCAGGTTTTAGTCGCTCTCTTCCTTTCTCGGAGCTAGATGTTCTCAGACTTCTTCTGCCTTACCTCAGAGCGTCTCTCAAATACCAAGAGTGCTCGGTCGTCTCTGTTGAGGAAGCAAGGCAGGAAATCAAAGACCGGGGCGACCGAGAAGGGTGGTCGAAGGCAAAGGCTGAGGATAGCGAACCTGGATCTCCAGCGGTCTTGTTTTGGAACGCATGACCAGAAATCCAAACAATATGCGAGACTCCAACATCATCACATAGGTTATACCATGCATGCTCCAATGACCCAGTGACGAGATACATGAGTCACTTGTGTTGCTTGGAAACATGATATCCATGCATAGAAAGGTCACTAAAGACAACGCGGAGACTGGGGCACACTGCTCGGAATTAGTCGGCGAATAGCCAATCAATAACGGCGATACTGTACGTTGAAAACAGCGCCACTGAGGCTAGTTATTTGACTGAAATGACTCTGCTGAAAAACACCCAGTTATGAGCAGTGATTACGTAAGATTGAGCACAGACCACCACCAACTCCACCCGAGCATACTTTGAAGACGTCCAACTTCGCCATTATTACATCTTCCTCACCGCTGCAGCTACAGCGTTCATCTCTTGACCATGCCTGTACAGTCTCTTTGCGCGCGATCCCTCCAACTTCTGGAGTCCCTCATCCTAGCGCTGGTCCCTCATCGTCATCGGCAGTCCACCCATCGCCGTCTTCACCTTCTGGCAGCTATCTATCGCCATATCGCGTCCAACCGCTATTGGGATCGCTACCCCAAGGTCAATCCCAACATCAACAAGCCTTTCGAATGTCTCATTCCCAGCTAGTTCGTCTTGTCGCATATTTCGAGGACGACGTCATCTTTCAGTCTCAAACCGCAAGCCCCAAGCTTGTCCGCTGTACCAGTTAGGCGTCTTCATCTATCGGATGGCTCATGGACACCCCCTTGAACGTCATAGAGCGCACATTTCAAGTTTCCAGTCCGTCGTTCCTGTCCGTTGCCGGTCAAGCTGATCTGAGTTGCAGAGGGCTCTGTCCATGTTTGGACCGGTAGATGCGTCATAGCCTTCCTCAGACAGCGCTCCCGCTTCATCTCCTGGCCAACAACTCGCCAG
>JAABUW010001872.1_pt1 | contig 33410 bp, 1 predicted proteins | sample 5560081 | NCBI WGS metagenome assembly JAABUW01 (sample SAMN10711882, study PRJNA513363) | rock metagenome | isolation source: Antarctica rocks | place: Antarctica: Victoria Land, Knobhead sud | reverse complement strand
GCCGTCGATAGGGGCGATCATGGAACATCAAGATTTTTGAAAATTTTAGGTGGTAAATCATGTGATTTTCTAAGGTTAGGGCCCCTGAAGCTCCGGGCTTAAATTACGCTCGTAGGGAGCCCGACGCGTATCTTATAGCGGCCTCGGGCGCCCGTCGAGCGCCCGTCGAGCGACTTAACGCTCGAAGGGTACTCGGCGGGCGCCCCGAGCCTACCTCGGGCGCCCGAGGTAGTTTACCTAGTGGCCCCGAGCCGCTAGAGCCGGTTTTCGATTTGCCGACGATTATAATAATTACTAGAAAAGATCTTTTAGTAAATTTCTACTCTACTTTACTTTATTTCTAGCTCTACGCTAATAGATCCCTATATTAAACTAGAGTAGAGATTATACCTCGATCTCTACCCTACTCTACCCTAATCTAAAGCGTAGTTTAATAGTAAGAATATTAATAATATAAAAGATATTAATTATTTATAGAGAATTTAGTTTTAATATACTAGAATCTAGCTAAAATACTAGTTCTATTATAGAAATATTGAGATTTAATTTAGTAATATTTATATTAAAGTTTATCTCGTAATAATTACTTCTTTTAAAGAAAAACGTTAACGCCCTCGTTAATACGCGGATATAAAATATTATAAATAATAATATAAATAACGTCTATATATTAAAAATTAATAAAGTAGGTAAATATACTAGTATATTCCTAACTCTTAAATAGTCGGTGTGGAGTAATCGCGAGAGTATCGTAGAATTTTAAAACTTAGCGTAGAGTCGTAAAATTAAGTATTAAAATTACGATAACGAGGTAAAGCGATAAGAAGGTATAAAAATAACGCGAGGAGTTAATAATAATAATTATAAAGTTAATAAAATATAAAAGTAAATATTTAGGATTATAAAAATATTAATAAAAAAGTATTAAATAATCGATTTTTTTATATATAAAAATAAGGCCTTTATAATACCTAAGGCCGCTAGCGTAAAGCTAGCGGCTTAGTAATAATATAAAAGACGTAAAGTAGTTACGAGGTTTAATATTAAGTAGTTTTTAAATCCTAGATTTAATAATAGAATTAATCTCTAAGGTTTCTAGAAAAGACGGGGGAACGCTAACTCGATATAAAATTACTAAAAGTTAGAACCCTATAATACTAAGGTTAGAACCCCGTATTAATAAATAATAATATTATAAAGGTAGCGGAGCGTAGGTATATATAACGTACTAGCGCCTTTAACGGGGCGTAGGCGTATATAATATATTATTATTTTATAATTACCTCCCCCCTTAGGCCCTAGTCCCTAGGTATTTAAATACTTTAGTTAAGAAATATTTATTAAAAAACCTTTAAACCCCCTAAGGGGAATAAGGGAAAAAAGTTATCTAATATAATAATATTACTATACTATAACCTAAATATAAGACTACGTACTTAATCCTATAGTATTTATAGTACTAGTTACGAAATAGTATTTTGTTAATTTATCGAAGTTTATTAAAAAACCTTTAAACCCCCTAGTGGAATAAAGAAAAAAAGTCTTCTAATTTATACTATCGGTCCTATAACGCTAATATATAATACTAGTTACGGAGCGATACGAAACTATTTCCTATAGTACTATTATATAGTATTAGTAGCGGAAAAGTAATACTACTAAACTACCTCTACTATATAATAGTACTAGTAGTAAATGAATAATATATTCATAAAACTATCTCTATAACACTAATATATAGTAATAATAGTTAATTAAATAATATTTCTTTCGTCCCTATAGTACTATTATATATAATAATAACGGAGCGAAATAATATATACTATCGTTCCTATAGCGCTTATAGTACTTATAGTAAATATAGTATATTAGATTATTCCTATAGTACTTATAGTATTAGTAACGGAATAAAGATAGCTACCCTTACTATATACTCCTATTATACTATAAAAATACTAGTAGTAAAGTACTATATATAAACGGTATAACTTTAATATTATACCGGGAGATTAGTAATAATATAACTATTATAATAACGATTATATCTATTAATAAGAGCGAGGTAGCGGAGCGGAGGCGCGTATTAACGTATTATAATAAGAAAGTATTTAGCGCGACGGTTTATTATTAAAATAAACTCGCTCGCCTATTTACTTTCTCTTTTCGTAACTCCTCTAGTCTTTTTTATATATTATTATTCTAACTTTATAATAGCGTTCTAGTATTATAACTAATATATAAATAATACTCTCGTTATATATAGTTTTCTTCTAACTCCGTAAATAACTCCTATTTACCGATAATATTAGTTTATTTATATTAATTATTTTAGTTATAAATATATTAGTAAATATAACTAGTCCGCTATTAGCGCGACTACGTAATATTAATTATAATAATAATTTACTACGCTTCGTAACTCCTTTACCGGGCCTATTTCTATTAATTTAATAATAATTATATTTAAGGTACGTCCCCTCCTTATATACTTTATTATATTAATCGCTATAAAATCGATTATTATATAAAAATAAATTATGACCGTAAGCTTTAAGGCGGTATATATTAATAATAATAAATCCTTAAATCTTTCCGAAGGAAGGTAAAGAGGTTTATATATTAATATATTTATATCGGTAATAAGACTCTTAAAAAAGAATATAAATATAATTTAATAAATAAAGAAATTATTTAGTAGCGTAAAGTATATAATAAAATAATAATAATTAATAGGTAAACCTCTACTATAATTATTAACCTATAGAATTAATTAACGGCGGCGAACTAGTATATTAAGGAATTAAAGGCGATAAATAAGGTTCTCGAAAAAAAGACCGAGAATTTCCGTTAATATAAACGGGACCTAAAGAGCCTTAAGGAAGATAATATCTTTAAGAATTATACTAGAGAGACTATATCTTCTTTTAATAATTCCGATAGTAACTAAATCTTTCGTATAATATAATAATAATATCGAATTCTTTTTTTCTTAAATCGGGGCTAATTAAACTTACCTAAATATACTATTTAATAATATATTCTAGGTATTTATATAGACTATACTTAAAGTAAAAATATTCTTATAAATATAATATCTTATCGCTATTATATATAAATAGTTTAATAATAAATTTAATTTAATTATACTTTAAAACTATATAATAAGGTTATAAATATAAAGGAGAATATCCGTTATATAAATATTAATATAAAAATAGTAATATTTACTTTTAACATCGGCTCCGTTTACTCCGCCTTATTATTTTATATATTTAGGTAACCTCTTTAATTATATTTATATATTTATATTTACTACCCGCCTATTTAAAGACTTTAATTAATTTATTAATATTAATAAACTCTTTATCTAGTAATTATTAATTATATTCTTCGCCCTAATTAATTTATTTAACTTTATATTAAATTCCTTTTTTATTCTTAATCTTATTAATTACTTTTTTTACCTCTTATAACTTATTATTATTAATAAATTCGGGGGTTTATATAAAAGATTCCGCCGTATTAATATAATCGCGAAGATAATATAATTTAAATAATAATATATAAAAGGTATTATAGATTCTATATATAAAAAGTAATAATAGGCGGTAAATTTATACTTTTATTTTATTAATAATCTTAAAGAGCCCTATAAATTTATAGGATAATTTCTTATTTAGGCGCTTTTACTTTAGGGTTTTAATTATTAATATAACTAAATCGTTAACCTTATAACTTTATAATTTATACGTTTTATTATACTATTTAATTTAATATTCGGTAGCGCTTTATAGGGGCTTTATAATTTTATTCTTTAAAGTTTATAATTATTATATTTTATTATTTATAATTAATATTTTTTTTTCCCTAAAATCGTCCTCGATCTCCTAACGGATTTTAGAATAATAACCGTATATATAGAAAAACGGCGTCGTTCCGACGACGGTACTTTAATTATTATTTATTAAGAATTCTACTATAAGTAGTAATCTAGCCTAATTAATTTACTTATTATTAATAAATATACGTGAATAATACTTTAGTACCTAATTTTAATACTTTATCTATTTATTTATTTAAAGGTAAAAAGTAATATTTAGACGTTATTTAATTTTCGAATAAAAATATATAACCGACTAGAAGGCGCTTGTAAAAATAAAGCCTCTATCGTTAATAATATTATTAAATATATTATAACGATAAATAATTTTAGAATAAAATACTTCCGCTAGTTAAGCGGTATCGATTTTAATAATTATAGGTATATATTTAATTATTTTAATAAATCGATTTATAACGATAAAGATAGCGTTATAAACGGTACCCTTATATTTACTATACGGTAAATTAATTATAAAATCTATAAAAATCTCCTTTTAAGGCTAAATAGTAATAAAAAACGAATTTAATTCGTTATACGGGCGATATCGCGGCGCCTTCGTCCGCTAATAAATATCGTAAATTTTAATATAATTCGTAATTTACTTTAAACTACCCTCCTAGAAGAATTTTCGGGTAAATAATTTATACGACTTCGTAGTGCTAAAATAGTTTATTAAAGAATTATTATAATACCTCTTTATAAACTCTTCTTTTAAAATTTTATCCTTTAATATATAAAGGCGACCGTTATATTTTAATAATTTCTCGGAGTTTATAGCCTATACCTTATTCTTTATATAACGGCGGTCCTTTAACGTATTCGCTCTAGTTCGAAAAAAGTTTATTTAATTATTATAAATTTATAGTTCCCGAATTAACGTTTTAATAGGCCTTTTAGAATTATTATATATAATTTTAAATATTATTATAATATCCCGTTTTAGAATTACTACTTTTAATTTTATAATTTAAAAAATAAAGGTTATAATTACCTTTACTTCTTTATCTCCTTCCGATAATTAATCGTTAATCTAAAGAGTAAGTTTATTCTAAAGCGTTAATAATAATTTAATATTTAACGGCGATACTCCTTTATAATTAAGGCGTCGTAATAATATATTAATAAGATTTAATTTTCTAGCCCGATAAAAGATCTTAAAGTTATAAATAATTAATTTAAATACTTAACGGGCCTACCTATAGTTCAGCTCCTTTTATTTTATAAAACCCTTTAAATTATTATAATTAATCTAGATTTTAATATAATAGGGGCTACCTTTTAGATTATATTATTATTATTTTATTATTATTATAATAACGAGTAATTCTTAATTATAAGTCTTATAGTTTTATTTTAAGGGATTTAATTTCCGTAATTAGAATATTATAAAGCGCTAATAATTATCCTTATCTTATTATAATAATATAAAGTTAAGGTTAAAGTTAAAAGTATCCGTCTTTATACGTAATTATTTAATTAAATCGTAATAATATAGAAAAGGCGCGTTTACGAATATATCTCGTAAAATCTAAAACGCTTTCGTAGCGCCGTTTATTTATTTTAATAGATTTATTTTCTTATTTACTTTACTACCCTTAAATAAACTAGTAAACGGCGTAATTATATTAGAATAACTATAAATAAACTATTTATAGAAGTTAACGAAGCCTAAAAAGATTTATACCTCCCGATATATTTTCGATTAAGATTGTTCCTTAATAGTCTTAACGCGTTCCGGGTCTATAATTACTTTATTAATAAATATAATAAAATTTAAAAACTCGACCGTTTCGGTACTAAATTAATACTTCTTAAAATTAATAAATAATTAGAATTAATATAATCGTTTAAATATTTATTTAATATACCGTTAATACTCCGCCGGATTAATACTATAAATTAGGATATTATCTAGATATACTACGTATATTATATTTATTAAATTTATAAATATACGGTTAATATAAGTTTAAAACGTCGCCGGTATATTAACGAGCCTAAAAAATATAACCAAATATTCGAAATAACTATAGCGAGTTCGGAAAATAATTTTCTATTTATTATTTTCCAAAATCTAGATCCTATAATAAGTATCCTTAAAATCTAACTTTATAAAGATTTTAGAACCGTATAAACGATTTAATATCTTAATAATTAAAAGTAACGGGTATCGATTCTTAATAATTACTATATTTAAGCCCCGATAATTAATATAAAAATATAATTTATTATCCTTTTTAGGGATCAAAAAAATTAATACTTTAGTTAAAAATATTAAATAACGGATCTAGCCCTTATAAAATAAAGATTCTAAATAACGCCGTAACTCCGATAATTTAGTTTAAGATAAATTATAAAAAGATTTATAAAGTGGTTCTTTATTAACTTTTATCTTAATAATATAATCCCTTTTTTAAAAATAGTTAGGGTACTCGCCTTTTTATTAGAAAAAACGTTATAAAACTTTATAAATTCCCTAGGAATCTTTAGGTTAAGAAGTTCTTCTTATTTACCTTATACTATCGTAACGTATACGACCGCGAATATATTCGGTTTATTTTTAAAACTATTAATGAATTTAGCCAGTTCCTTAATTTATAAATTATTAGAATTAATTTTAAACCGCTATTAATCCGCTTTAAAAATAATTAATATTCTTAATTAACGTAACCTAGGTATACCTAAAATAATATCTAAATCTTTAAAGTTTATAGTGTAAAATAAAATATTATATTTACGCCCTTAACTCTAATTATTAATTATTTAATAATCTAATTAATACGCGCTATAGTAATATATACTTTACCCGTTAATTATTTTAACTAGCGGTAAGATAGTGTTATAAGGTTCTAAATTATTTTTAATAATAAACTATTATAAAATTAAATTAATTTACGCTTTAGAGTTAATTAAGGTAATAAACTACCTAATTTTATCCTAAAAAGTAATCTAATCTTTAGAAAGAATAAAAGGGTATACTTTTATTAAACGTTTTTCTTACCCTTCTTCCGAGGCGTAAATTAAATTTAATTATTTTTTACCGATACCGCGCCGATATTTATAACTAGTTTATTTATATCGGGATATTTAGGCTTAATATAGCCTTCTACTCTATAATAATAATAAATAATCTTATTATATAAAGAATTAATAGTATTAACTTTATATTTATTACCCTTCTCCTTTAAATATATTTATTTAATATTATCGCTAGTATTAGATTTAATAATTCGGTTTATTATAAATTTTCCTTTATTAAGGTTCTTTAATTAGGAACCTAAATTAAAATTAAAACCATTTATTAATTATATATACTTTAGATTCTTTTTTTATATAATAATCTAAATAAGAATTTCTTCCCTTTAAATAAATATATTATTAATATTAAGGATCTTATTTTTAAATTTAGGCTTAAATTTAATTAAAAAGAAATTTATTTTATACTCCTTTAAAAACGGGGGTAATTAAATCTTTATTTCTTTATAATAGGCTTTAAATAATAATACTTTTTAATAAGATTATTATTTAACTTCCTTTTATTTTTTATAAATAAGAAGATAGTAGTTAACTAGATCCGTTATTAAATTAAGAAAAAACTTTTTAAAAAAGCTAAACGTAATACTAGCTAAACTATATAAATCGTAGTATTTATATTATTACGTTAAAGGGTTATCTTCTAACGAGTCTATATAATATATAATCCTTAAATAATCGGTAGTAAAATATTTAAGACTAATTAAAAATTTAATATTTACGTCGCGGAACTAGCGTAAATATTTACCTTCGCTCGTACTTTTTTAAGAATATATTTTATTAAGGCGTAGTATTTTCGCCCTAATAAGAATATCTTTATTAAATATAATTAAACTTATTATTATTCTACCGGTAGGTATAATAATTAAAGGATTTCTACTATAAATAATAGATTTTACTAGCGCTCCGCTAGCGGGCGTAGAAATAATAGAATTATATAGTTCTTAATTTTAAGTTTATAATACCTCTAACTTTTATTATTATTTAAGGCGACGGTTTTCTTCTTTAATAACTTTAAATTATATATTTAAAATCTCTTCGAGGGTAGTAATACCTTCGAATTCGTTACTATTTTTATAACGGGGGTTATCGGAGAGGGTTTAATTAATATTATTATTATTAAATTCTTCTAGACGTCCCGAGGTTAAACCCGATATTATAATAATAATAAGTCTTTTTCTTAAAAAGGTTTAAAAGATTAAAATTATAATACCTAAAGTCGTTAATATAAAGCTAGCGGCTTAATAATAATATAAAAAATATAAAGTAGTTACGGGGTTTATTATTAAATAATTCTTAAATCCTAGATTTAATAATAGAATTAATCTCTAAAGTTTCTAGAAAAGACGGGGGAATATTAACTCGATATAAAATTACTAAGAGTTAGAACTTTATAATATTAAGGCTAGAACCCCGTATTAATAAATAATAATATTATAAAGGTAGCGGAGTATAGGCGTATATAACGTACTAGCGCCTTTAGCGGGGCGTAGGCGTATATAACGTACTACTACTTTATACTAACGTAGATCGCGTTAAGAATAGTCTTTAATTATATATAAAAATCTATAAAAGAGCGTAGGCTCTAGGAGGCCTAAATAGATTTATTAAAATAAAAGATTTAGAAATTTAGAGCGAGGAATATATTTACGTTATTAATATAAAACTAGGTTAATATTACCCGTGGATATATATTTATCCTATCGAGATATATAACCGAAACGAACCCTTCTCCCCTAGTAACGGCGACTAACGTAAAAATAAAGTAATTAATAATTAGGATAAATAATACTAAGGCTAAAGAATAATTTAGGAAAGTAACTAACTTTTAATTAATTAAAATATTCCGGAATAAAGTTTACTCGGTAGCGGAGTCGATTATCGAAGTAAAATAAATAATAAAAAGAGACTTCGTTCTTTATTATACGACGGTAATAATAAGGTAAGAATTAGAAAAAGTAATTAAATAAATAAAGAGTATTGATTAGTTAATTAATTAATTTATATACCTACTCTAGTAAAACTACTTTATTAATAAGGGAGTTCCGCGAATACTTTCTTAATAAAGTTACTAGTAGTTTTTACTAGTCGCTAAAGAAACCTCGTTGGTTAAAAACTCTAATTTATTAATAATTTATCTCCTCTTTTTACTAGTTAATAGCCGATAATTATAATTATTTTAAAATATTATTTATCCCTTCCCTCCGTTTCCCTTCTACTTTAATTTTTTTAATTTTATTTATTTATCTCGTAGGCTTATAAGCCGCTTTATTATATATTTATTAAATAATCGAAGCCTACGGCCCTCCGGCCGGCGGTTTCTTCTTTTTCTTCCTCTTTTTTATAGGCCTAGGTATATCGCTAGGTTCTAATAATAATTTAGATTATATTAATTATTCTTTAATAAAGGAGAATTAACCGAGTTACCCCGTCTTTATTATTTACCGCGCGGTTATATACATATTTTAGGCCTAGGTTAATATTTTCCTAAAATCGTATATATTTATTTATTTTATAAACTCCGTTTTATCCCTAGCTAGTTTCGGGTAAAATAATAATATATACTTTATACTTTATTTTCTTTATTTATACCGGTAATTAACGCTACGGATTATAGATACCTTTATTCGGTATAAGAATTTATTTAATCCGATTTTATCGTATTTTAATTATATTATTATAAAGTTTTTAGTCTTCTTTAATTAATTATAATAATCGAACTAGTCTTTAAATAAATCTCCCTTTTAAGCCGGGTTAATAGTTTATATAGAAATAATTATTTTATAACTCTCCTATTTATCTAGTTATTATTAGCGGGCCTAGTTTTTTACTCTTTAGTCGATAACCTTAATATCCTAGTATTCTTCGATATTTATAATTAGGTTTATCTAGTCTTTTCTCCTCCTTATAGTTATAGTTACTTTATATTATTCTTTAAATCCTAGGGTATAAATTATTTAGACTTTTTTCTCCGTCGTCGGTATTAAAGATATTTATTATTACCTCCCTCCTCTACGCTAGAGTTTATTCTAGATCCGTATATTTTTTATAATCGTAATTAAATAGGTCCCTCGACTTATTTAATATTATATTATTAGGTAGTTTAACTAGAGGTCGATTAACGCGATTATTAACTCGGTTTTAAATATTAAAATCGGGGTAGTTTTAAATACTCCTAAGACCGTCCTAAAATAATTATTCTAGATAATTATTCGTTTCTTTATATATCCTTTTATAGCCTTTATTATTCTCTTTAATTAATATTATATCGGAGCCGTAAATATTAATATCGGTTTAACTATTATATTATATATTATTTTATACTTCGCGAAGGTAGCGCCCTATATCGAGTTAACTAGGTACTTTATAACGCGGCTTTAATTAACTATTTTAATTTTAATTTAGGTTAGGTATAGTTTTTATTTTAATTTTAAATCGATATATAATTTTAAAATCTTAATACTCGTTTTAGATTCGATAACTACGTTCTTAAAATTTATCGCTATTTTTATATTAAACTTCTTCTGTATTCGAGATATATAAATTAGCTCGTATTTTTAGGGGGTAAATAATACTTTATAAATAATTATTTATTTTAGGTAAATATTATAAACCCGTTTTAAATTCGTATAATTCTTCTTTATACTCTCGCTATAGGCGAGTAAATAAATATTATCTACGAATCCTCTAACTTATATTAATAGGTTTATTTTAATATACTCCTCGATTAATAATATATTAAAGAATAGAAAAAGTACCGGTAAAATAAACGATTTTTATAGGATACCCGTTATTACCTCCTCTACTATACTCGTTCTTCCTTTAAATATTATAGATATAATTTTATTTAATAAAAAACTTATTATTTAGTCGACGATTAGGCTCGGTATACCTTTTATTCATAAATCGTATAATAATCTTTCGTATAAGACGTTATCGAACGCTCCCGTTATATTTAATAATAATAGGTTTACTACCTTTCCCCTCCCGTTCCTACTATAATTCTATATAATATATATTATATTTATAAAGGTCTTTAACGCGGTTTCTATTAAATACTTTCGTCTAGCTCTTATTTATTATAATAATAATAATTCGTACTCCTTTATTATATTACTTAACCTTCTAGAGATAATTATTTCTAGCGCTTTACTAAATATATCGAGGAGTATAATAAATCTATATAATTTTAGTTTTAAATAATCGCCTTTCTTCGGTTTTTTAAAGATTATTATATTAATCTTTTTAAAATACCTCGGGTAATATCCTTATTTAATAGTAGGCCTAGAATAAATAAATAATAATATTTACTACTTCCGTTTCTATTATAGTTTTTAAGAATCGGTTTATTGAAGATTTTAATTATTCCTAGTACCTTATTAGTAGCTAGGTATTATATTATTTTATATATTTTTATCTTAATTATTTTTTAGTTTATTCTAACGGGCTTTAGATACTTTATTCCGTCGATATTATTTAGGTCTACCGTCCGTAAAGAGGGAAATAATATTTTTTATAAAAAATTTATTTTACCCTCGAAATCTTTAACTCTTCTTCTTCTATCGTTTTTAATAACTAAAAATTAAAGGAGCTCTTTAAAGTAATTATTTTTCTCTCTTTTTTATTTTACGAGTTTTTATACTTCCGTTAACTTTAATAAAACTTTATATATACTCTCCTATTAAAAAAATATTTTCGTTCTTCGAATTATATATCTTTTTTTATTATTTACCGTATCTAGGGCCTCCTCCGTCTAGGTATTTTAACTTTATTTCTATTTTTTTATATATTCCTTTATCTTTAATATAATATTAATATAATAGGAGTTCTAGTAGGATTTAGCCCTTTAATATAAACGGGCCTATAAGATTATAAACTCGATAATTCTTTAAAAGCCTCTTATTATTTTATTTAGGTATTATTTTTTTACTTTCGAGCTTTAGCTTCCCTAGCGCCTAATAAAGAAACTTTATACCTTATTATATTTCCTTTTAAATAACGTTATCTTTAATTTTCTTTTAAATATACCGAGTATATAATATTACCTCTTCTTATATTTACTCGAATTTTATTATTACTAGTCTATAATCGGAGTTATAATATAGATTTTCGCGGATTATAAAGTTATTTATAGCCTAGTATACTCCTCTCGTAAAGAATAATAAATCGATTATATTTTCGTATTTTTAGGTTTTTTATATTATAGACGTTTTTAATAACCCTAATTTTATTTCCCTCGACTTTATTATTCCTAGGAGATAATTAGTTATAATATAATATATATATCGTTTAATATTATTCTAGTTAAGGTAATAGAGGTTAAAATTCTTTAAAAAAATATATTCGCCTTCCTCCGTTAATACTTCCTCTAGTAGTAGTAATATTAACGGACTATTAATCGAGGTATACTATATCGGTAATAGGTTATATATATTAAAAATTTATACCTCTTTATAATAGAGGATTCTTTAATTAATAGCCTCTTCCTCCCCGATTTTATCCGACCGAGATTCCTTTTTATTTCTTCGCTCGTTTAATATAATTCTTATAAAGTATAAATCGCTTTTATAGTAAACTAGCTCCTAGTTACCCGTATTAATCCTTTTATTTATATAGAAGTATATATAGGCCTTTAGGCCTCCCTTATATACTAGGTAAAAATAATTAATATTATTATTATATAATATTTAAGTAATAGGATTCTAACTAGGCTCCTAAATAACTATAATATCGATATTTTTAATTTACTCGTTTTAGAGTAACTTTATTATTAGTTTCGATTCCTTCTTAATATTATATTATACGACTTTAAGTTAAGTATTATAATTTATCGTATATTAATATTATATTTATAAGTTCCTCGTCTATTTCTTAGTTACCTAATAATATTAATTCTAGCCGGTTTTTATTTAGTTAATCGAATATCGTTATTAGGAGGTTATTTAGGATTTAGAGGATTATTTACCTAAATATTATTATTAGTTTATTATTTTATCTCGGCCTCCCTATCTTCCTAGGTATAATAACCGCGTCTTAGATTTTATTAATTATATTTATTATTATTTTCCTCTTCTTTATACCCCTAGTTAGTATTAATATAAATTTATTATTAATTAAGTATACCTAAAAGCTTAAGGTTATTATCCTCGGTAATATCGCGAACTACTTAAGTTTATTCTCTAATCTTTATTAGATTCGGTATATCTCTTTTTATTTAATTAGGTACGCTCTACTCTAAGATTTATAATATTTAAAATAAACCGTATAACGCTTTTCCTTCGGGCTTTAGGTATTATATTTATATAATTAATAAAGTTCTATATATATCCCGTATTTAGGCTAGTTTTTATAAATTAGGGTTAAACCCTCGTACCTCTAATAATTAAAATATTACCTCGGGTTATTTATTCTCTTTTATCTCTTATATAATAATAATTATTCGTTTTCTAGGAACCCGTCCGTTACTAGTCTATTTATTATATTTAGGTTTAGGATTTTAAGAAAGAGTATTAAATATTTCCTCTCGCGGTTATACTCGTCTAATTTAAGAGCGAATCTTAATTATTTTATATTTATAATATCTAATCTTAGGTATAACCTATAATTATCTTTTCTTAATATTTTTATTACTGTTTTTTAATTATTTATATCGACGGCCTCCTTTCTTATATTATATATTATTATTATATAGGTTTATTTTAATACTCTCGCCGAGGGGTTAATATTTTTTATTTATTTAATTACTTTCTTTAATTCTTATCTTACCTCTACTATTATATAGTATAAAACGAAGTCTCTTTTTATTATTTATTTTACTCCGATAATTAACTCCGTTATTAAATAGGCTCCGTTCTAGAATATTTTAATTAATTAAAAGTTAGTTATCTTCCTAAATTATCCTCTAGCCTTAATATTATTTATCCTAATTATTAATTACTTCGCTTTCGCGCTAGTCGTTATTACTAGGGGAGGGGGGTTCGTTTCGGCTATATATCTCGATAGAATAAATATATACCCACGGGTAATATTAGCCTAGTTCTATATTAATAGTATAAATATACTCCTCGCTTTAAGTTTTTAAATCTTTTATTTTAGTGAGTTTATTTAGGCCTCCTAAAGCCGATACTTTTCTATTAATTCTTATATATAACTAAGAATTATCCCTAGCGCGATCTACGTTAATTATAATTTATAATATATTATCTACTATACCTCCTTATATTCTATATCTTTTATAATCTTTATTATAATTATTATTAATTTTTCTAAAGTTTTTATACCCCCTTTATACCCTTTTATTTAATTACTAGTCTTATTTTATTATTACGATATCTTCGTTATATTAAAACGCGCTAGTAGTCTACTCCCTACTTTAATATCTTAAGTTTTATCTTTATTACTCTTATTCTCTTTTATTTTAATTAATTTCATAACTCTTTAAGGTAGTGAAATCCTATTAATTTAACTTTCGTTTTATCTTTTTCAAAGAGGAGGTTCGGTAAAACGAAAGTATTTTTATATAGTAGTTATAATAATTATATATAATAAAGAGTATTAACTCTTTAATAAAAGTATTAAAATAAATCTATATAGTAGTAGTATATAGCGTAAAGAAGGAGGCGATTAATACGAGTAATTAAGAAGTAGTAATAAAGATATAAAAAAAAGATAATTATAGACTATACCCGGGATTAGATATTATAAATATAAAATAATTAGGATTCGCCCTTAAGCTAGACGAGTATAATTATAAGAAAAAATATTTTATACTCTTTTTTAAAATCCCGGACCTAGATATAATAAATAGACTAATAACGGACGGGTTTTTAGAAAGCGAATAATTATTATTATATAAGAAATAAAAGAGAATAAATAACCCGAAGTAGTATTTTAATTACTAGGGGTACGATTATATAACCTTAGTTTATAAAAACTAACCTAAATATAAAATATATATAGAATTTTATTAATTATATAAATATAGTACTAGAAGCCCGAAGGAAAAGTATTATATAGTTTATTTTAAATATTATAAATCCTAGAATAAAGCGTACCTAATTAAATAAAAAAAGATATACCGAATTTAATAAAGATTAGAGAATAAATTTAGGTAGTTCGCGGTATTATTAAAAATAATAACTTTAAGCTCCTAGGTATAATTAACTAGCGATAGATTTATATCAATACCGGCTAGGGGTACGAGAAAGAGGAAAATAATAATAAATATAATTAATAAAGTTTAAAATATAATTACTATATTTAAAAAGATAGGGAGGCCGAGATAAAATAATAAATTAATAATAATACCGGGGTAAATAATTCTCTAAGTCCTAAATAATCTTTTAGTAATAATATTCGATTAATTAAATAAAAACCGGCTAGAACTAATACTATTAAGTAATTAAAAAATAAACGAGGAATTTACGAATATAATATTAATATATAATAAGTTATAATACTTAATTTAAAATTATATAATATAATATTAAAAAGGAATCGAAATTAATAATAAAGTTACTTTAAAATAAATAAATTAAAGATATCGATATTATAGTTATTTAAGAGCCTAGTTAGAATCCTACTACCTAGGCGTTATATAATAATAATATTAATTATTTCTACCTAGTATATAAGAGAGACCTAGAAGCCCGTATATATTTCTATATAAATAAAAGGATTAATATAAATAACTAGGAGCTAGTTTATTATAAAAGCGATTTATACTTTATAAGGATTATATTAAAAAAGTAAAGAAATAAAAAGGAATCTCTATCGGATAAAATCGGGGAGGAGGAGATTATTAATCGAGGAATCCTTTATTATAAAGAGGTATAAATCTATAATATATATAACCTATTACCGATATAGTATACCTCGATTAATAATCCGTTAATATTATTATTATTAAAGAAAGCGTTAACGGAGGAAGACGAATATATCTTTTTAAAGAATTTTAACCTTTACTACCCTAACTAGAATAATATTAAACGATATATATATTATATTATAACCGATTATCTTTTAAGAATAATAAAATCGAGGGAAATAAAATTAAAGTTATTAAAAGCGTTTATTATATAAAAAACCCGAGGATATAAAAGTATAATCGATTTATTATTTTTTATAAAAGAAGTATACTAAACTATAAATAACTTTATAGTCCGCGAAGATTTATATTATAACTCCGATTATAGATTAATAATAATAGAATTCGAGTAGGTATAAAAGGGGGTAATATTATATACTCGGTATATTTAAAAAAAGATTAAAAATAACGTTATTTAAAAAGAAATATAATAAGGTATAAAGTCCTTTTATTAAATACTAGGAAAGTTAAAATTTAAAAAAAAAATCGATTAATATTTAAATAAAATAATAGGAGGTTTCTAAAAGATTATCGAGTTTATAATTTTATAAACCCGTTTATATTAAGGAGTTAAATCTTATTTAAAACTCCCGCTATATTAATATTATATTAAAGGTAAAGAAATATATAAAAGAGTATAAACGAAATTAAAATACCCGGACGGGGGAGGCCTTAAATATAATAAATAATAATAAAAAAAATATAATTCGAAGAATAAAAACGTTTTTTTAATAGGAGAGTATATATAAAGCCTCGCTAAAGTCGACGGGGGTATAAAAACTCGTAAAATAAAAAAAAAAAAAAAAAACTACCTTAAAGAACTTCTTTAGTTCTTAATTATTAAAAATAATAAAGGAAGAAAAATTAAAGATTTTAAAAATAAAATAAAAGTTTTATAAAAAATATTATTTCCCCCTCTACGGATAATAAACTTAAATAATATCGATAGAATAAAGTACCCGGAGCCCGTTAGAATAAACTAAAAAATAATTAAAGTAGAAATATATAAAGTAATATAATACTTAACCGCCGATAAAATATTAGGAATAACTAGAATCTTAAATTAATTCTTAAAAGCTATAATAGAAACGGAGGTAATAAACGTTATTATTTATTTATTCTAGGTTACTTTAAATAAAAATATTACCCGAGGTACTTTAAAGAGGCTAATATAATAATTTTTAAAAAACCGAAGAAAAGCGATTATTTAGAGTTAAAGTTATATAAGTTTATCGTACTCCTTAATATACTTAATAAGGCGCTAGAAATAGTTATTTTTAGAAGGTTAAATAATATAATAAAGGAGTACGAACTATTATTATTATAATAAATAAAAATTAGATAAAAATATTTAATAAAAACCGCGTTAGAGACCTTTATAAATATAATATATATTATATAAAATTATAGTAGGAACGGGAGGGGAAAGGTAATAAACCTATTATTACTAAATATAACGGGGGCGTTCGATAATATCTTATACGAAAAATTATTATATAATGTATAAATAAAAAGTATACCGAGCTTAATTATCGATTAGATAATAAACTTTCTATCGGATAAAATTATATCCGTAATATATAAAAAAAGAATAAATATAGTAGAGGAGGTAATAACGGGTATTTTATAAGAATCGCTTATTTCGCCGGTACTTTTTCTTTTTTTTAACGTATTATTAATCGAGGAGTATATTAAAATAAATCTATTAGTATAAATCGGAGGATTCGTAAATAATATTTATTTACTCGCCTATAACGAGAGTATAAAAAAGAATTATACGAATTTAAAACGGGTCTACGATATTTACTTAAAATAAATAATTATTTACGGAGCGTTATTTACTCTTTAAAAATACGAGTTAATTTATATATCTCGAACGCCGAAGAAGTTTAATATAAAAATAACGATGAATTTTAAGAACGTAATTATCGAACCTAAAATAAATATTAAGATTTTAAGGTTATATATTAATTTAAAATTAAAATAAGAATTATACCTAATTTAAATTAAAATTAAAGTAGTTAATTAAAGCCGCGTTATAAAATACTTAATTAATTCGATATAAAGCGCTACCTTCGCGAAGTATAAAATAGTATATAATATAATAATTAAACCGATATTAACGTTTATAACTCCGATATAATATTAATTAAAGGGAACGACGGAGGCTATAAAGGGAGATACGAAAAAATTAATAATTATCTAGAATAACTATTTTAAGACCGTTTTAAAAGTATTTAAGATTACCCTAATTCTAATACTCGAGGTTAAATTAATAATTATATTAATCGACTTTTAGTTAAACCGCTTAATAATATAATATTAAATAAATTAAGGGACCTATTTAGTTACGATTATAAAAAATATATAAATCTAGAATAAACTCTAGCGTAAAGTAGGTAGGTAGTAATAAATACCTCCGATACCGATAACGGAAAAAGAATCCTAGGCGCTTCGTATCTTAAGATTTAAAGAATAATATAAAGTAGTTATAATTATAAGGAGGAGAAAAGACTAGATAAATTTAATCAAAAATATCGAAGAATTTTAAGATATTAAAGTTATTAATTAAAGAGTAAAAAACTAGGCCCGCTAACGATAATTAAATAAATAAAAGAATTATAAAACGGCGATCCCTATATAGATTATTAACTCGGTTTAAAAGGGAGATTTATTCGGGGACCGGTTTAATTATTATAATTAATTAAAAAAGACTAAAAACTTTATAATAATATAATTAAAATATAGTAGGATTAGATTAAATAAGTTCCTATACCGAATAAAAGTATTTATAGTCTATAGTATTAACTACCCGTATAAATAAAAGAAATAGAGTATAAAGTATATACTATTATTTTACCCGAAACTAGTTAAGGATAAAACGGAGTTAATAAAATAAATAAATATATATAACTTTAGGAAGATATTATCGTAGGTCTAAAATATATATATAACCGCGCGGTAAATAATAAAAACGTGATAACTCGGCTAATTCTCTTTTATTAAAGAATAATTAATATAATTTAAATTATTACTAGGACCTAGCGATATACCTAGACCTATAAAGAAGAGGAAGAAAAAGAGGAGACTAACGACCGGATAATCGTAGGTATCGACTATTTAATAAGTTTATAATAAAACGGCCTATAGGCCTACGAGATAAATAAGTAAAATTAGAGAAATTAAAATAAAAAGGAAACGGAGGGAAGAATAAATAATATTTTAGAACAATTATAATTATCGGCTATTAATTAATAAAAAGAGGAAATAAATTATAGATAAGTTAAAGTTTTTAACCGACGAGGTTTCTTTAGTAGTTAGTAGACGCCGCTAATAACTTTATTAGGAAAATATTCGCGGAACTCCCTTATTAATAAAGTAGTTTTACTAGAGTAGGTATATAAATTAATTAATTAATTAATATTATATTTTTAAATTAGTTTATTAAATAAGTAATACGAATATAAAGAACCTACGGGATAATATATCGGACTCGTATTTAAACGAGTAATAAAGAAGCTAGAAGACTATTTATATTATAAGTAAATTAAAAGAAATTAACGGAAATAACCCCCTAATATACTACGAAAATATACTATAAGAAAATTAGTATTTAATAATTAATTACTATTATATAACTAGACTAAACTTATTAAGACTAAATATCGAATAAGAAGTTATAAATTAATAGGTAAAAGTACTATTTAAGAGTATAGAGGCCCGACGTTAGTCGGTACTACCGACTAATACTCTAATTAAGAAGGGTACGACCTTAATACTTTAAGATATATTTAATAAAGTTTAGCTACGTAAATAAATCGAAATAAATCTAGCGACGGTACTCTAGATACTTAATAAAATATAATAAAAAAAAGATATTTTCCGGAATACCGTTATTAACTATAATAAAATAGCCGACGAGGTCGAAATAATAAAAGAAAACCTTCGAGTAGTTAATATTAACTTCGATTTATTATAAAGTTAATCTAAGATAGTTTAAAAATAGGCGGCCGAAATATAAAACTTTATAAAGCGACTTCGTTATAAAAAGAATAAGTTATAATAAATTATTAATATTTTAAAGAGTTAAGAGAACGAGTATAAAGATTTAAAAAGTTACTTTAATAAATAAAATAAGAATAAAAGCTAGTATAATCGACGTTCGCGAAATCTCTTTTATAATAGAGTATCCCGACTAGGTAAGTTTCTTAACCCTCTTATTTTTATAAACGGACGAGACTTATCGCTATAAAACGACTAGGCGGTTAAGATAATTAAGAAATTAAAAATTAACTCTTAACTCTTCTCTATTAATAAATCCTAGGTAATTTATATCGCTTTAAGATTTAGTAGTAATACTATAAATTATACTCTATTTAGAAGACGAATTAATACCCCGAATTTATATCTAGATATAGACGATATTTTTAAATACTTTACCGGAATTTATAAAGATAAGAATCGGCTAGAGACCCTCTTAATTATATTCGAATTATTATACTAGGTAAATAACTAACCTTTTTAAGAGTTCTATTTAGAATTCGAATACTTAGGTACTAATTTTAGTAAAGACGTAATAAATTTATATACTACTTTATAAACTAAAACGATTAACCGTTTTACTATATTAATAAAAATATAAAATATTACTAATTACCCCGCTATAATAGTCTATTTATAGAAGTAAAATGAATCTTAATATATTAATTTTTAAAAGTTTAATTAAAAGTTAAGCTAGCTACTTTAAAACTTAAATAAATAATTATATTAATAGTAAATAGTTATACTCTAATTATTTATATTAACTCGGCGCCCTTAGTTGACTTATTATCTACTAGATAATCTATAATTAATTCTTATATTTCGCTTAAAAAGCCTATTCTTACGAAGTTATATATTAAATAAAAACTCAGATTATTTATTTACTTCAATTACGGCGAGCTAGGATATTATAAAACTAACTATTAACGACTCTCTTAAACTAAAGTTAGAAAGAAAGTTTAAGAGGAAGCTCGGATATATAAAATAAATATTTATAATATCTACGATTAATTAGTCGTAGTCGTAGATCTAGAGTCTTTATCCGAATTGGATTTAAGAAACGAATAACTTTTTCTAAAATAAAAAGCCTAGTAAAAGGTAAATATAAAATATATCTAGTAATTATTTTAGAGGATAAGCTAGGACGCCGTCTCTTTAAAATAGTAATTACTATATTTTCTCGTTACTAAGAATAAGTTCTTAAGGCCCTCGTTAATAGTAGTTATTTAAAGATATATACCGTTATTAATAAATATATTATAAATAAGATTTATAAAAAGTTATAAATAGAGCTAGTTCCGCTTTTAAAACTAAAATTATTAAGGGGCTTTAATAGCTAACTTTATAGAAAATCTATTATTTATATAATTCTTTTTAATCTTATTATCGATAGCTATAAAGAATCTATCTATTTAATATTAATTACTCCGTTAAACTACTATAATATTATTCTAGATAAACTCTAGATAAATAAGTATAATATCGTCCTAGATATATTACGAGATAAGATTTTATTCGTCTCTAGCCGATACGACTACGATAAAAATATATTTTTAATATCTAAGGATCTTATCTTTTTACTCTTTAAATATAATTTATAATCGCTCCCCTCTAAGTTATTTATTAAGGATATAGATAAATCGGACCTCGATAATAATTTACCTCTATATATTATTTAATCTTTATATATAAAGTATTTAACGCCGACTCTCTAAATTAGTTAAATAACTAGAGTTAATAACTCTAAAATTTTAAATATATATGAGATTAAGGTTACCCTATACTACTTCCTAACTAAAGATAAAATAAATAAATTATTCTTATTAATAATAAATAAAATAGACTAGTAATTATAAATACTTTAAAACGAGGGCCAAAATAACGTCTTTATATATAAAACCGAAATATTTAATTTTAAAGAGATTAAGAAACATTTACCCTCTAAATACTATAACTATATAGATTTCTTTTTAATAGAATTAAATCGGACGAGTTACTCCTTTACCGTTTTTATAATTATAAAATTAAATTTAACGATAAGGATACCCGGCCTAAATTATTTAAAAATCGAATATATTCTATATCGGGATATAAATTAGAGTAAATTAAGAAGTACTTTAAGAATAACCTAAAAAAAAGCTATATCGTTCCGAGTTAAATACTTTTTACTTTATTTATCCTATTCGCTAAAAAACTTAACGGAGGTTTAAGATTCTATATTAATTACCGGAAATTAAACGCGTTAACTAAAAGAAACCGCTACCTTATTTCTTTTATAAATAAAGTCTTTATTTATATCTACGGCTATAAATACCTTACTAAATTAAATATTATCGTTATATTTAATAAGCTACGAAAATACCCCGATAGTAAGAAAAATACTATTTTCGTAATATTCTTAAAATGCTATAAATATAGAGTCCTCCTTTTTAGGTTAATTAATAAACCTACTTCGTAATAAGAGTTTATTAACGAACTTATTTTCCTTTTTATTAATATCTTTATTTAGGCCTATTTTAACAATATTTTTATTTATAATAAAAGTCGTAAAGAGTATATTAAGTATATTCGCTTTATATTTAAGAAACTACGAGAAGTAGGCCTTTAAATAGATATCTCTAAATACGAATTTTATATATAAGAAACTAAGTTCCTAGGACTACTAGTATTTATAGAAGGACTACGAATAAATCCTTTTAAAGTTTAAATTATTATCGACTAGCTAGAACCGCGGAACTTTAAATAAATTTAAGTTTTTATTAATTTCTATAATTTTTATAAAAGGTTTATTAAGGATTTCTTTAAAATAGTTTATTCTATAATAAAATTAACGCGGAAAGATACCCCGTTTAAATAGAATTCTTAATATTAAAAAGTATTCGAATTATTAAAAGTTATAATTATAACTACCCCTATATTAAAATACTTCGATAAAATTACAGAGGTTATCTTTAAGACTAATTCGTTAAATTATATTAATAATAGAGTTCTTTTATAGTATAACGAAGACGATAAAATTTACCTAGTTATTTTTTATAATAAGAACTTATTACCCGCGGAGTATAACTACTAGATTTATAATAAAGAGTTATTAATTATTATCCGATATCTAGAGTACTAGCGCCTAGAGTTTAAAATAACCGAGTTTCCTATTAAAATCTTTATTAATTATAAAAGATTAATATATTTCGTTAAAGTTAAAGAGTTTACCCGACGCTAGATTAAATATCTTAATCTATTTTTAGAGTTTAATATTGAGATTATTTATAGAATATATATAAATAATTTAAAAATAGATACGTTAATACGTTTATTAAGATCTAAGCCTAATAATCCTAATAATAATAAAGTTCGTTATTAATTTAGAATTATATTTATACCCGATCGAATATAAAGGGGCGAGGAATTTAAACTAGAACTCGACGATATCTAAATTTAGGCTATAGATAATTTAATTTATTACTAGATCGCGGAAGTAAATAAAACTCATAACTACTATTCCGAAATACGCGCTATTATTATAGATAGTAAAGAAAAGTACAAAGGTATTATACTAGTAAAATATACTATTTATAATAGAATACTATATTATAAGGACCGGCTATAGGTGCTATAAAAACTAATTATTAATATTATTCGCGAAATCCACGATTAATTAACGTATAATTATCCTAGAGGTCGCCGCACCTATAAACTCCTTAAACGCGAATTCTATTAACGAGGTATAAAGAATATAACTATATAATATATTTATAACTACTATATTTATACTCGGGCTAAAGCCCTAAGAAATATATTAAATAAATTACTTTAGCCGCTCTTAGTATTTAATAAATACTAGTAATACTTTATCTACGATTTTATTACCGGTTTACCCTAGTTTAAAAAATATAACGTTATTTAAATTATAGTATATCGATTAATAAAGGAACGATATTATATAATTTATATTAATAAAGAAAACGGGACCTTAGCCGAATTAATAATATAAATATTAATACGAGATATATTTAAACTTTATAAATTACTAGAGTTTATTCTTTTAAATCGAGGGCCCTAGTTTATTATCTTAATTTAGAAATACTTTTATAAAAGACTCGGAATTATAGTAAAACTATTAACTATATACTACCCTTAGATAAACGGATTAATAAAACGGAATAATTAAAATTTAGAAATATATCTTCGCTTATACTATTCTTATATATAGGATAAGTAGTTTAAATAGTTACCGATAACTAAATTCGCTAATAACGACGCTACGGCGGTAATTATAGGTATATTTCTATTCTTTATAAATAAAGAGTTCTACCTACGAATAAATTTTAACTTTAATAATTCTATTTATAATTTAATTTAATAGCGCCTAAATACGACTAAGGCGGAGTAAATAATAAAGAGAATAAAGGAAATACTATAGTATATTAAATAGAACGTAGAATAAATTTATAAAACGATAATAAAATAGGTAGATAAATACTATACCGATATTAAATTTTAAGAAAGAGAACTTAATAATTTTCCTATCTATTAAGAATATTACTATTTCTAGATTATATAAGAAACTAGATAATAAAAGAATAAGACCTTTTAAAATATTTTCTAAAAACGGAATATTATATCGCTTAAAACTTCTAATAATTATAAGATAGTACGATATCTTCTACGTCGACTATTTAAACAAGGCCGGAAATAATTTTTTATCGGAATAAAGAATTTTAAATTTAATCTAATTATAACCCCCGACGGCGACGAATAAATAATTAATAATATACTAGATTCTAAGGAAGTACGCGGTAAATTAAAATACCGAGTTAAATAGGGAGGCCTTAACTAGGATTTTATATAATATAATATTAACGATAACGAATTCGAGGCTACGTAGGATATTATCGACGAATATTATATTAAATACCTATAAAAGCCTAGTCTTTAACTTCTAAAAATATTTAATATATTTAAAAAACCGTTACACTATTAGTATTAAGAGTATTTAAATACTAGAGGTATTATTTATTAAAGGAGGGGGGTAGTATTATAATTATACTCATTTTCCTATTATCTTCCTACGACCTATATACAACGAACTTATATTTAATAAACTACTTATTTTTATACTCGATTAGGCCTAGTATACCGCTACCGCTTTAGTATTCCTAAATACCTTCGTATATATAGAATTACTATCTTTACTTCTTAGATAGTTATTTTATTTAATATACCTATATTAATATTACTTCTATACCGGTTTTAATATTAATAACACGTTTTATTTATTGAAAATTTTAACTCTCTTTTTAAACTTTAATAACTATTTTTTTTTAAATTAATATTAATTAATTAATTAATTTATATACTTACTCTAGTAAAACTACTTTATTAATAAAGAAGTTCCGTGAATACTTTCTTAATAGGGTTACTAGTAACTCCTACTAGTCGCTGAAAAAACCTCGTCGGTTAAAAACTTTAATTTATCGATAATTTATCTCCTCTTTTTACTAGTTAATAGTCGATAATTATAATTATTTTAAAATATTATTTATCCCTTCCCTCCGTTTCTTTTCTACTTTAATTTTCTTAATTTTATTTATTTATCTTATAGGCCTATAGGCCGCTTTATTATATATTTATTAAATAATCGATATTTACGGCCCTCCGGCCGGCGGTTTCTTCTTCTTCTTCCTTTTCTTTATAAATCTAAATATATCGCTAGGTCCTAGTAGTAATTTAGACTATATTAATTATTCTTTAATAAAGAAAAACTAGTTAAATTACCTCGTTCTTATTATCTACCGCGCGGTTATATATATATTTTAGGCCTAGGTTAATATCTTCCTAAAATCGTATATATTTATTTATTTTATAAACTCCGCTTTATCCCTAGCTAGTTCCGGGTAAAATAATAATATATATTTTATACTCTATTTCCTTTATTTATACTAGTAGTTAACGCTACGAATTATAGATACCTTTATTCGGTAAAGAAATTTATTTAATCCGATTTTACCGTATTTTAATTATATTATTATAAAGTTTTTAGCCTTTTTTAATTAATTATAGTAATCGAACTAGTCTCCGAATAAATTTTTCTTTTAAGCCGGGTTAATAGTTTATATAAAGATTATTATTTTATAACTCTTTTATTTATTTAGTTATTATTAACGGGTTTAGTTTTTTACTCTTTAGTCGATAATTTTAATATTTTAATATTTTTCGATATCTTCGATTAAGTTTATCTAGTCTTTTCTCCTCCTTATAACTATAATTACTTTATATTATTTTTTAAATCTTAAGGCGCGAATTATTTAAGTTTCTTTTTCCGTCGTCGGTATTAAAAATATTTACCGTTACCTCCCTCCCTTATACTAAAGTTTATTCTAGATCCGCGTATTTTTTATAGTCGTAATTAAATAGGTCCCTCGATTTATTTAATATTATATTACTAGGCGGTCTAATTAGAGGTCGATTAATACGATTATCGACTCAGTTTTAAATATTAAAATTAGGGTAGTTTTAAATACTCCTAGGACTATCTTAAGGTAATTATTTTAGATAATTACTAATTTCTTTATATATTCCTTTATAGCCTTTATTGTTTTTTTTAATTAATATTATATCGGAGCCGTAAATATTAATATCGGTCTAATTACTATATTATATACTATTTTATACTTCGCGAAGGTAGCGCCCTATATCGAATTAATTAAATACTTTATAACGCGGCTTTAATTAGCCGCTTTAGTTTTAATCTAGGTTAAATATAATCCCTATTTTAACTTTAAATCGACGTATAACTCTAAGACCTTAATACTCGTTTTAGGTTCGATAACTACGTTCTTAAAATTTATCGTTATTTCTATATTAAACTTCTTCGACGTTCGAGATATATAAACTAGCTCGTACTTCTAGGGGGTAAATAATACTCTATAGTTAATTATTTATTTTAAATAAATATTATAGGCCCGTTTTAAATTCGTATAATTCTTTTTTATACTCTCGTTATAAGCGAGTAGGTAGACGTTATCTACGAATCCTCCGACCTATATTAATACGCTACGGAATAGGGAAGGGAAGGGAAGGAAATAACCCTCGCTCTCTTCCCTTCTAGTAGGGAAGGGAGTAAAAGGGAAGGAGTAAGGATTACTAGGGAAAGAAAGAGATTATTTATTATTCCCTTCCTCCCTTCCCGGGTAAAGTTAATAATATAAATAAACCTAAATATCTACTTAATACGCTTACTAGTTATATTAATCTTTATTTATATCGCGATTAATAATAAATATTAATATATTTTAAGTCTTTAAAATACGTCTTAAATTAATAAAAAAAGGGTTTATTTTAATACTACTATAGTAAAACGAGCGCTTTATAAGAAAGGATATATATTTATAAATTTAGTTAATATTAATTAATATACGTTAAATTTTTCGAATAAAAGTATACTATTTAATTAAAGTAGATTATAGAATTTAATATAGAATTTACTATACGCTAGCTACGCAGTATTTATATATAAAGATCGTTAAGGTTATTTATATTTAATAACGTTATTACCCGTTAGATTTATTACTAGCGCCGCGCTAGTAACGGCTCTCTAAAACGCCTCCGCTTTTCCTTTATTTTTAGATTTAACGAACTATTTATTTTATAAATAACTTCGTTAAATTATTTAACTCCTTTACTATTTAACTATTTAATTATTAATTCTTATATTATCGTACTTAATTCGGTAGTAAACCCTATTTATTTATTACTAGATTATATAACTCCTATTATTAATAACTCTTAAGTAAGATTTTAGATCGAAGTCCTAATTTAAATAATATAAAGATTAATATAAATAATTAGATTAATATCTACGGCCTTTCTTTATAGTAAAGCTCTTTATAATAACGACTAGTATATTATAAAGAAGAATAATCTAAAGTCTAAATAAATAATAAACTATAGTTAAAGAAGAAGAAACGCGAGATTAATTAATATCTAGATATAACTTCGGCTTAATATTAGACTATAAATCGTCGGAAATATTAATCTTATATATTTAATATAAATAGTTAATACTAATAATTAATAGAATAAATCCTCTCGGAAATTCTATATTACGAAGAGGCTAAAGAGAGCGTATATTAGGTTTATAACCGAAGAGAAAAGCCGAAGAATAACTTTCTAAAAACCCTAATATAATAAAATTAAGAAAATACCTTTCGTTATTATTAAAGGTAGACGCCGTTATTAAATATATAAAAATTATAAATATAAAAATAGTTTAGCGAGCCTAAAAGAAAGTAAAAGATTAATAAAAATAGGATATTCTTTTAGAATAAGAATAATAGAGACTACTAAAGTAGATTAAAATCTAAATAATTAATAAAAGATTTATATTAATCTTTATACTAATATATCTTATTTAAAGCGGATACTGTTAATATATAATAAGATTACTACGAGTAAATATAGGTAGGTTATTACCTAGGTAAACGGGGTTTCGTTAATTAAAGAAATAGTAATTAACGATAATAAAGACGTAGATTAGGTCGATAAATAACCGTTAGAGAATATCGATAACTTCTTAAATATTAATAATTATATTCTTAAAGTACGTTAGTAATTAGATTAAAACGAAATTTATAATATTTAAAGCGAAAGTAAAAAGTAAGCCGAGGCTCGTAATATTTAAACCTTATTTAATTTATAAGTAAAATCCGGGGACCGATCGGCCTATAATATTATTAAAGAATATTAAACTATAATATTTAAATTACTCCGCGCTAAAATCGATTATTATAATAAATATTATCTTCGCGTATATATATATAAAGAGTTTTTATATTATAAAAGATATAATCTTAAAGTATATTATTTATATTAATCTTTATCTAGTTATATATTAATTATAAATTAATATAAACGAAAAGGCTTATTAAAGAGGGACTTATAAATTTATTATATTTTTACTTTTACCGAACGTACCGTCTAAAAGAATATAACTACCTAGTTTAATACGAATCTAGAAAGGTATAAACGGTATAACCTTAATAAATAAAATCGGCGTCGTAGAATAAATATAGATCTTATATTTACTTAAATTAATAACGGGTAAATTATAATATTAGGATTATATTATCTTTACCCTAATAATTATAAATATAAAAAATATAATTAAAGATCGAATAAAAATACGAAAAAGGCGCGGAAAGTATTTAGGATAATATTAAGACCGGAGTATACCTAGGTTATAAAAAAGGCGAAGGATATTATTCGTTTTAGAGATTAAGAGAAGATTTCGAAAGGGATAATATAGATTATCGAATTAAAAGTATTTTTAAGGCCCCCTTTAAGTTAAAAGAAGATTATATTATCGAATAAAGTTCTAGATATAAACGTAAGGGGTATATCTAATTATATATTTAAATATTTAATATAACTAGCTTATAAAGTTTCTAGTCGTAATTATATTAATCTTTATATTAACTTTATTTAATTTATATTATATATCTTTACTCCTTATATCTCCTTTAACTTCTTTTATACTTCGAAGCCCTACTCGTTTTTTTATAATCCCTTAAAGATTTTAAAATAAAGTTAGGTTCTTTATATAGTTTTAATAAAATTTATTTATTTTCTTATTTATCCTTTAACTCTTTAAATCTATTAATTACCTCCGGTTTAAAGAATAATCTTATATTCGATTTCTTCCTCTTTATTAAATAACTAGATATAAAGTCTTAAATAAAATATATATATTTCGAATTACTCCCGTTTATTCGGTACCCGGAAACTTTAATTTTTAAATTACTTTCCTAAGCCTTTTTACTATTAATACGGTTTTTACGCGTATTTATATTATTTTATAAACTTTTACCTAAGGGCTAGATTCTTTAACTCTTCTTTAATTACGAGTTAAATTAATAATTAAAGTTAAAGATTCTTTATTTCCCTCGTCCTTATTATTAAATCTTAAAACGATAATTTCGTTTATAAGATTATTATACCCGCCTTCGTCTTCGTTATTTATAAAGTTATTATTACTCTTTATCGTAGCCTCGTCCCGCCTTTATACCTTTACTTTATACTTTTTAAGAATTATTATTTCTTCGTAATCTAAATCTTATTAGGATATTATTACTTCGTTTTCTTTAAATTAAAAACGATTAAAGATTATAAGAACTAAAAATATCTTAGGATTATAAGATTTTTAAGTTACGTATAATTAGGTAGCGATATTAAATACTCGCTTATATCTAACGCCCGTATAAAGTATAATTAAGATATTACGGGTCGTATAGGAGAGATAATTAAATACTAGCGAGAGGTCCTTCTATTTATTAAATATAAATTTATTATTATCGTTATTAAACGCTATATATAATTAATAGGTATATTTATCGATATAAAGATTAATATAAATAAAAGATTTACTCGTTTCCCGATACTTTCGAAGTTCTTTACTCCGATTTTTTAGATTCGATAACGCCTTATTTTTACCCTTAATTAAACGTTTAAGATTATTTACCTCGATATTTCTTTTAACGTAGATTTTCTTTTATTAAATAACCTACGGGCGTTAATCGAATTACTCCTTAAATTATTCTTAATAAAAATCCTCATATTTTTATTTAATCTCTTTATTTTATCCTTAATCTTTAAATATAATCGTCTTTTAAATTAATTCTAAAAGAGTTATTATACCGTATAACCCGCCTAAAGTTAACTAGGTCTAAGAATAATATTAATTAAATTTATCCTACGCCTTTTTTAGACCCTTTAATATAAACCTCTTTTAAGGCGTAATCTTCTTTATAAACTTTTCTTCTTTACTTTTGAAATAATTAAATAATATATTATAAACCGAAAAAGTTATATAAATAATCGGCGTACGTAATATATTTATCGTTTATATATATTAATAGAACGGCTTATAAAGTTCGATAAGGTATTTTACCTAAATTTATTTATCCTCGTTTAACTATAATTATTCCGCTTATTTACGGACAAATTCCTTTAACGCCGGCCTTAACTTTAAGGCGCGTATTAATATATAATAAATTAAGTCCTATTTAGTCGCTACGTCCTAGAAGAGCTTTAATATTATAAATTTATTTCGACGTTTCTTATTATATATCCCCTATATTTAATTCGGCCCGGTTAATTAATACTTCTCGTTATTTAACTACTTTTAAATATCTTAAAAATACTCGCGCCGTTAACTACTTTTATTAAGGTAGGTAAAGGCTTTACGAATCTATATCCCCTAGTATTAATAGAGAAATAAATATCGGTATAATAATTAATATATTATTTAAAATATAGAAGTACCTTTATTAAAGTAAACGGGATCTTAGGTTCTTTCCTTATTATAGAAAACTTTTACTTATTTATTTTATCGTCTTAATCCTTTTAAAAGTCTTTATTTATTAATAAGATCTTAATTATCTTAAAAAGTTCCTTTAAACCTAGTTAAATAATATATAAAAAGTATAGGACGCGGTAAATTCCGGTATTCGTAAGAGTATTTTAATTATTATAAAAATCGCGGATCTTATCTTCTAGTTCCTTCCTTATAATTAAAAACTAGGCCTTTTCCTCCGGTAATATAGTTTCGAGGGCTTAATATATATTATTATTATTAAAGACGTTATCCGTAGTAATTAATATTATCCGATCCTTTAATTTATAATAATAAATAATAATATTTAAATATAAGGTTAGGTTAATATTATTATATTTTCCCTTTATATATTTAAAAACTAGGAGTACCTTATAATACTATTATCGCTGGTCGATAAAGTATATATTTATAATTATATAACTTTATCGGTTCTTAAAAGACTATAAATCTAGCGTTATAATAACTTTCGTACCGTCGTTAAATAAATTCCGAAGGAGTTAATTTTAAATATCGTTATACTTCTTTATAATATAATTTTTAATTATAAATATAGAAGGGAGAGAATTAACGAATTCGCGTATTTAAACGCTCGTTATATATCGATATTATTAATAAATTATAAGGAGAGTTTAAACCCGATAATTATTCGTATAAATAATTTAAAGAAGTCCTTAAGTATTATTTCTCGGCCGTTAAATCGTAGTATATTAACCTTTCTTTTACTTCTCTATAATTAGGGTTATAAATATTTATACTAATCTTTATACCTATATACTAAACGGGTTAAAATATACCTAATCTCTAAAGGATAGTATAGTCTAGATTAGTTCTATACTTAAGTATAAAGCTTTCCTCTTATATTAATTTAATATAAAATACGTTTTTATACTATTCTAGGCGTTAATCCTTATAATTATTTAGTTATATCTTTTATAGATATTTCTCGGCTCCTTTATACCTATTATAGTATCGCTATAAAAGAACTCTTATTCCGGAGCCGGTTTAGGCGACGTCTAAGAGAAATTAAATATATAATTTTTATATTTCTAGTTCTCTTATTTAATCTTTTAAGTACGATACTACTCCTATTTATAAAACTATTCGAGAAAGACGATAACTATTTTTATTATATATATATAATAATATTTATTAGAATCTTTAATCGTTAAGCTCTTTATAAAAAAAGTATCTCGGGTAATTAAACTAAAAGTAGAAGAATATTAATTATTAAATTCAAAATTATTAATAGCGAAGCTACTACTTTAAGATATTTTAAATACGTATTTTAAAAACTAGTAAAGAAGGTAGGAAAGTAAGAGGAACTATTAACTCTTTTATAATTATATAGTCTATAAAGGTACGCTATATACGGTAATTATAATTTAATTATATTAATACCGGATAAGAAGATTATAAAGATAAATTTATATTTATCTTATACGTTTTAAGTTAATATCCCGTTAAAAAGTAACTTTAAATATATAATAAATTAACTATTTTAACCCTCCTTTAAAAATTCTTTTTAAGATTTAACTATATCTTTATTAATTTAAATTAATAATTATATTTCTAGCCGTTAATAAAAGCGTAGCCGATATTAATTTTAAGTTACTCGATAGCCTTAATAATAACGCGAGAATAAATTAAAGCCCTCGATTATTAAGAACGCGACGGAATTTAAAGGTAGCGAGGAAAGTATTTAATATATAAAAAATATATATAAAGAAACCTTAAATAAAGAAAATCGCGGTACGGGGTAGAAGATTAAAGAGTAATAATTAATAAAACCTCTATAATTAAAATACTATCTAATTTAACTCTTTAATTATTATTTTACGAGAAATTAAATTTCTTTAAAAAACTACCGATCTTTTAATCCCGAAGCTACCCTTTACGCGCCTTATACGCGAAATTATATATACCTCTTATAACTATTATTTTCGTATATAGTTTATAGGTCTAAACGCGTTATAGGAGGCCTCGGAGGCGATATTAATTAAAGAACTTATAAATAAATAACCTAATATTATCCTTATAAATATATAGTATTAATTTTAATTATAATAATTAATCTTTACCCGATTTATAGTAAACGGATTATTATAGCCCCGAAGGATATATAGTTTATACGGCGATTAAAGGCTATATATACTAGGTAAGAATATATTATAATTAATATCCGAAGGTCGACGCTT
>JAABUW010001871.1_pt1 | contig 33411 bp, 33 predicted proteins | sample 5560081 | NCBI WGS metagenome assembly JAABUW01 (sample SAMN10711882, study PRJNA513363) | rock metagenome | isolation source: Antarctica rocks | place: Antarctica: Victoria Land, Knobhead sud | reverse complement strand
AAGTAGAGCCTGTCGAGCGAAGATAGGAGTTGCGCAAGCCGTGAGTGATGGCAACGCCAGTGTTTGAGATGATCCGGCTCATGCGACGAGCTCAAGATGATGTGGTGGTGTCGGCGCGACGTGCTCGTCGCTGGTAGCACTGCGTGCGATGGACTCCCAGCGGTACTTCATCCCTCGGAAGAACATCCGTACTCGTGGTTTGCGCGACATGTGTCATCCGAATGGACTCTTTCACTTCGTCCGTCCGATTGCTTCCCCATCAGATCGGGTATCGGAGCGCTTCGCGCTCTGGTATGTAGCTCTTACGTCGATCTCTTTCCACTGGCTCTGTCCTACACCCGAGCCTCACAGCACAGTGCGACGGTATCGGCATCTTCACCGTAGCGACTAGCGCGCGTGTGCGTGCGGTACGGGTGGAGGGCATCGCCGCGACGAGGGCGGAACTTGTGTAGAAGGGGCAGCGGTTTTGGCTACTCGAGGTTCAGCGTGCATGATGGACGTGTTCATGTGAGCGTGGATGTGATGGATGGATCTGAAGGGATTGCGCGTTGCTTTGGATCGTGGAAGATCGTAGTCGGTTTCGCGATCGTAGCTTCCCCGAGGTTCCAGCTCTCCTACTCTCCTAGCCAGAGCCAGCCCGACGAGCTGCGATGCTTCGTTGCGAACATACTACCTGAAATCAGCAGCCTGGTCGAACTGGATTAGACCTGGAGCACATGATGCCGTATAACCAGCGCCTGCCTCTCACAGGTTACGACTACGCGAACAAGAGCGGGTTTCGACCGAGCAAATGCTTCGCGGTCTAACTCGACGCCGAGCAAGCGCTTCCGCAGCATCGACTGGCGGCTGATTTCATTCCATCCTGTCCGAGGAAGAGCGATGGAACAATAAAGTAGTGAGTTCCCAACCCCGATGCCGTCCATACGCGTCACGCTCGGGATGTTGGCGGCATCTCGACCAACTCGATATGTCGGAGGCCACGTCCATAACGCTCCGGCTGAGTCGATGGCCAGCTCTGGGGGCCACCAAGCGGCTGATGTCCCTGAGGGTTAGGGTTAGGATCGCAGGCAGAATTGTTCAAGACGCGTCCAGCACGGAGCTGAGAGATATCTTCAGCTGGCTTCATCAATGACCATACCGCTTGCTTTGCATGCGGATATTTAAGTCCTGTCGTACTTGCATATCAGGTCACAACAGCCACCGAGACAATAGAATGGAAAGCCAAACCACCTTCCGCATCAACATTATCGGCGCAGGTACCAAGCAACTCTGCTCGTCAAGGTGATGCTTCGCGGCTAACAATTCGGCAGGTATCGCAGGATTAGCAGCTGCAGTTGCCTTGGCTAGGAAAGGCCACAACGTCACCGTCTATGAGTCCAACACGGAGCTCAGTGAGCTGGGAGCCGGGATTCAGCTGCAACCAAACGCCACCCGGATCTTGTATCGCTGGGGTCTCCAGGATGAGTTCCGAAAGCTCTCAAACGAGCCGTCGGTCATGAAGCTGATGCGATACTCGGATGCTCGAGTGGTCGGCGAGATAGCACACAACCCGCAGCAGGAGTGGGAATATGGCTTCCCGCACTGGCAGTGCTACAGACCAGACTTGCAGATGCTGCTGTACGATGCCGCTGTTGCTGCAGGCGCCAAAGTTCAATTCAGCAGTCGAGTCGTCGACGCCGATGTGGATAAGGGCATCATCATACTGGGCGATGGCAGACGAGAGGAAGCGGACCTTGTGGTCGTCGCAGACGGCATACAGTCACGATTTCGCCATCTCTTACCGGACAACGCTGATGCAAAGGCTGTGACATGCAATGAATTCTGCTTCCGCGCTGTCATCTCACGAGAGCTGATGGAGTCGGATCCCGAAACCGCACGACTCATGAAAGGAGAGGACTCCATGGTCTGGTCCGGGCCGGGAGTAGTGGTACTTGGCTACCCGGTCAGTGGCTCCGAAAACCGAAGGTACAATACTCTAATCTCAACTCCTCGCCCGTGCGATATCCCGGTCGGACGATGGGGTGAGCCCGGAGACATTCAAGAAGCACAGGGCTTAGTCAAAGACTTCTGCCCGGTCGTACGAAAGCTGTGGAGCTTGGTGGCTGCGGACGACTGTGTGAAGTGGACGCTGGGAGAAGTACCGAAGATCGAGAGCTATGTTAGCACGTCTGGTCGATCCGTGCTCATCGGCGACGCCGCTCACGCCATCCCTCCGCAGGCTGGGCAAGGTGGAGGAATGAGTCTCGAAGACTGTGCTGCGCTGGGTGAGTTTGTATTTGCGGCAACGAATGTCGACGACCTTGCTCGGAAGATGAAAGCACTACAGGACTTTCGGCAGCCGAGGATCGAGATCATCAGGGCCTTGGCCCATGGCAATCAGAGCTTCATGACGCTACCAGACGGACCTGCACAACAGCAGAGGGATCAGTTGTGGGGAGCCATGACGGCAAAATGGAAGGCGGAGCTAGCAGAGCTAGGCGAAGAAGGGATCAAGGCAAAACCGAGGCCTCGACCAGTACCTGGCAATGCTGGTGATGACATGAGATCTCCTGAATCGAGGGAAGACATGTTTGGGTATGACGTCTTTGCGGAAGCTACAAAGTATCTCGGAACTCTCGAGTAGAGCATTAGCAGTTACGAAGCACAAAGACGAAGTTGCAGCGACAAGCCAAACATTCTGTCTTCATTCCTGCAGACGCAAGCTAAATCCATGTGCGAGCTGGCTTGAAAGTCATAGGTCAAGGGAACATCATAATCAGGAGACGTTGGCTGCAAACTGCCCGGCAATGTTATCTATCGGACTGGGTATGATCAGTGCGTGCCGAAGAGAGATTGGTCGGCATGAGGTATAATACCTGAATTCGCAGTACAGCCAGTACTGTCCACTGGGTCTGTACATTGGTTCGCCGACCAAGCGCATCCGATCTTCGTGGAGCTCTTCCAGACCAGTTACGTATAGTGGTATGCCGGTGCTGGGTTGTTGACGTTGTACTTTGACACCTCCGAAAACCACCAGTCGATGCCGGTCTTGGCCACTGCTTGAAGTCCGGTACGGTGGTCTTGGAGACGACGTAAAAGTTGTACATATTCTCGCCATAGACGTTGTTCAGTTGGCATCTGGTCAGGGTTGAACATGGTGAGAGAGTGAGACGAGCCTCACGATACGCTGGCAGTTGCATTTCGAAGCTGCTGTGCGAGCAGCATTTGCTAAAGTGGCATCCCACGTAAGTGCATTCGCGGCATGCTGAGCACGATATCCATTGACACGGGTAAGGACAGTGCTAATGAAGGTAGGGCTGTTCTGAGCAGGCGGTACCGCAGCGAGCGCGGCGCTCGAAAACAAGGCGAGGATTGCTGCGTGTGCTGACAGATGCATTACGGTGGTGTGAACTCTCTCGACTTGAGTGTGCAGATTCGGAACTGCTATTGTAATGGTCTCCAGTGGTGGAAAAAGCTCACGTTTATACCGTGAAACATTATGTCACTCAGCCCACCCTGGTGCCAGCACCTGAGATCTCCTGAGCTACATGTATACACTCATCCGAACGCTGTCCTCCTATGTCGATTCGTGCAGCCAAGCGAGAAATGATGGTCGTACCATGGGGTCACCTGCGCAGGACTGGAGCTGTCCTTCATAGCCGAACTCAGCCTGGCCATGCCGACTCAGCAAGTTCCATCAACTTTTTGGGCGAAGAGCGATAAATCCGTGTATCCTAGATTCGGAGTTGAGCAGACGAGGTGATCGTATCGTTTCCGATTGACCTGGCGGCGTGGCTATGCAGCCATCTGGATAGGTATCGACGATTTGAGATACTGCCGAGTCGTTACCTTTACAAGGCTCCTTGGAACTATAGCCCGCTGGCCAATAGACACCTCATGGTTGTCGTCAGGCATGACGTGCTGATGCTGCTCATGGGGTAACTCAGGTACAGTTGCACCACGCATGGGAAGAGGATCTGTATGCAAGTCGCTATGTGTTTAGCATAAGGCCATGGACAGCACAACCCAACAGACCGTTTCTCCGCGTCGTGTACTTTGCTCCGCCATCTGACTCCAGCGTCAGATTTCGAGCAGTGTCAAGTCGTAGCTCGCTCAATGGAGGAAGTCACTCCCATTCACATAGATGACCTCCCACCATTTCAGGCTCGGCCGCTGAAGCACATGTCTGTCCGAAGAACCATGGATCGCAAACTCAAGGAAGTTTTCCACATACTTCCTTACAATCTCAAGCATCCGTTGACCACCTGCAGATGTAGGGTAGAAAGTCAGTGAGTGTCTTATCCAATATGGCAATGCGAGTGCTTTACCAATCGAACCAATCTCCGGTGTCGACAGTTGTCCACTGGGCCCAAGCCCCAAGACACTCCAGTATTGATTGATATCGGAGTAATCCAAATGCGCGGCGGAATAGACGCTCAGCAGCTCCCACCATGACGATTGCAATCCAGAAAACTTTGTCAGAGATGGATCGAAACCAGAGGTATGGTTTTGAGAGGTCAAAACCAGGAGTGGCTTCGCGAGATCTTTGAAGAAAGGTTCCCAGAAGGCTCCGTCGAGATTAATGCCTCCAAGGAAGCCATCAACGGATGCCGCGACTACTGAGGCGGCCGCACCACCCTAGAAATGCGAAGGCAGCTCGTTAGCAAAGCTCTCAGAATCTCGAGCGTCTTCAAAAAAACATAATCCCGCGTATGATTGTACGTACGACGCTGTGTCCGATGGAGATATAACTCGTGGCATTCCATGGCGCCGAAACATTCTTGATGTATTCAGGAAAGGTGGATACCACAGCCTCCATGTCCGATATCCGATATTTCTCGACCTCGCTCGAGGTGCTTGAGTTGTAGGACGTGTAGATACTCAAGCCTATCAACTCAGTGCCATTGGGTAAGAGTAGAGCAGGAGGCTCGTACGGATGGTCTACAGCTAAGATGGTGTACCCTTTCGAAGCGAGGTCTCCAAGCAGACCATAGTACATGAACGCATTGACGCCGCCGCCTGGAGAGAAGAGGATGGTTGGCAAATCGGGGGAGTGCTGCAAGAACGGCGCATCCGGCTGCAGGGCTGTGGTCAATTGATTGAGCGACCCGTTAGGATAAGTAAATGGCGACTCCCAGATTTTGCTGCTTGTCGGGTCGAAGTATGGCTGGAGTGTGGTGGCTTTGGAGGCTGTAGGATAGTAGACAGTGACGAGCACGAATGTCCCAGTGCCATTCGGAGCAGCAGTTGGCTCGTTCAGAGTGACCTTCGGGATGGTATATTGCCGGGTGCCGATGCCATACTCGCCGCTGGGTGCCGCTACCTGGACCGCCTGAGCGACTGCTGAAAGACACACCAGCGCAGAAAACAAGGGAGACATGCTGGCGGATCGAGCGAGGAAGAGATACACTTGCGGAAGTCAAGGGAATGGGGAGGACATGTCGAAATACCTTGTACATGCTGTAATATCGGAATGTGGACACATCCGTAACATCTTCGCAAGACGAAGATAAGGCTCCATCATCGGGTCGAGTGTCGGACGCTGGTCTCTGCTGTGATATGTGGAAGAAGAGACGGAGGGAAGAGCGAAGAGTGGAATCTGCTCGAAGTGCATTCCCCATTCGGCCTAGTTTGATACGCTCCTTCCCGTTCTGCGCGACAACGTACCCGAACCTTGGTCTCTTCTCGAAATGCAGCCCCCATCGGGTCTTTCGCAGCCCTCCATGGCTTTCTTCTTGCAGGCTTGTCAAGACTGCCCAGACAACGAGGCGCCCAACAAGACACAATGGTCTACTGTACGTGCCTCCATAACCCCTGTGGCCATCTACGACAGCGGCTGAGTTTGCCCTTCTGCCTGTAGGCGGTAAGCCAAGCAAGGCTTGTAGTAAGTCACGGCAGTGCTTGATGAAGCTTCCTTGTGTCTAACAGGTGGCAGGTGTATGCAGGAGTAAGCGCCGCCGGGTAAGAACGTTCGGCGTCCAATTCGGAATCATCTTCTAACATCTTCATAGTGCGACCTCCAGACACCCTCCTGCGGCCAGTGCCGAAGGAGCAATGTCTCTTGCACTGGCTACCGAGATGTAAACGTACGGATGTTTCGAGACGAGACGACCGCAGTAGTAAGGAAGACGTTGAAGCAGCGGCCGCGAGGTCGATTGGTGGTCGATGGACCGAAAGCTGCTCATGCTATCTCGGAAACCACTTCGAGCTCCGTGGTCTCGAGCGAACATTCCAGCGATGGACTTTCCGAGGACGCCGACGAACATTCGACTGTCGTATCCGATCAACAGCTTTCCAAGCGCAGCTTCCATAGCCCGGCTGCGACCATGGTCCTGACACCCTCCGCACCCTGCGTAGAGGACTTTGTTCTGGCCTACTTCTTGCAGCATCACTGGTGTGCACCTTCACTGAGTACAGCGATGACTGTAACCAACCTCTGTCCGCAGCCGTACTCCTGGCTGCCATGAAGTCTCTTGGAGCAGCTACTGCTTCCATTGTCCACCGGTCCACCCGCTTACGGCTCGAAGCCATTCAGCACTACTCTGCGTCAGTGGCCAAAGTCAATGACGGGCTCACCTCCCCTGAAATTGCTCAATCAGACAGCATGCTACAGGCCATCATGGTCCTGAGTTGCTTTGATGTGATAGTGAGAGGTACGGCGCTGGCTCCTCTCAATCTATCGTCTCACATTCATGGCTTGGCAGCGCTGCTCGATATCAGAGGGAAAAATCAGCTCCGCACGGCCCAAGGTCGAATGCTTTTCCTACAGGCAACAGTACCCTTGTTTTCTTGGTCATTGCGAAACGCGTGTCCAATGCCAGACATCGTACAAAGTTTGACTGGTCTGGCAGAACCACATTTCACTAAAGCCAGTGGGCAGGACCTGGCATTTGCAGCGCACAAGTTCCGCATGGCAATAGCGAACTTCTACAGCGACATCGTGCGGGATCGCCAAGTGGACTTCGTAGGCTCTGTTCGGCGGTTGATGTTGCTGGATGGCGAGATTGCGTTAATCATCGGGAACAGCTTGGTGGAGAACAACTATCTGCTTCCGTATGTTCCGCCGGAGAAGGACACCAATACACATACAACGACAGTCCAGAATTTCCAAGAAGGAGCCGCCTACCAGTCTTTCCGGGCATACTCGATCATTATACATCTCATGAATATCAACCTAGTGCACCAAAATCTCGCCAGCAGTTTACCATGCACGACTATCGACGCAACTGCCACCCTGAAGTCCTCGAAGATAATGATCGAGCGACAGCAGAATGCCATCCTAGCTACACTGCCTCGACTCATCGCCTACGTTGTAGAGAACAGATCCAGTGATCTTTCGACCACCGACGCGAACGGAATGCGGCTTCTCGCCCCTCCGCTCGGTATATCTCATGCGGACTCCACTGCGGCAATGATCGCTTTGGTAACGTCGCTGACCGGGAACAAAATATTGATGAAGAATCGAATGCCCGACTAACTTAACGTGCCGGCCGGCCATGGCCTGATCTGGACGCTGGTCCTCGTTATTCTCACGTGTCCAGCCGGCTCTCATACTCGGGAACGAGCAACTGGCTGCATGTGGGACTTATCAGAGCAGCTGAGAGTCCCACAGGCCGCCATTTTGGCTGAAAGCCTGAAACGGGACGAGTTGCGACAACTCGGGATTTGAGGTCTGTGTGGAAGCGACCGGTGGAGGGCGCCACGTTGACCACCACGGATCACTCTCGATTGACATCATCCCAGAACTCGGACTGTAGCTTAGCAGGAGCTCCTTTTGCAGCTCTTCGACTCTCGTTGCCAGCAGCAGATTGGCGTCTCTCAGTGAGCGCATCTCCGCCAGAACATCATAGAGCTCCGGGGTTTGCCTTTTCCGGTGAGCTCGCTGGCTATCGACATTCAGCATCCCACTCTCGAGAATCGTAATAAAGGATCGAGTTGCCCTACGCAGTTCGGTTCTTTGTCTTACGCTTGCTCTTCGATCGCACCTCGGGAGCTTGCATCGAAGTCGAAGTGTTGGACTGGTTACTATACAATGGTGTCCGATACATCGCTTTCGGGGAGGCCAAGGCCGCAGAGTTTCCAGCGTCACTGTGATACGAGCTTGACGATGCTTCGGATGATGCTGGTCTTGCAGCTGGTTCGAATGAAGGCGAATCGGTGGCAGTGCTAGCCAGGTGTGTTCTATCTAGAGATATGAGGTCATCTATATTCTATCTAGACGAGTAAGTGAATATGTAGTATCTAGACTAACGTCACTACTAGCCTTGTCGTCCGGCTCGTATAAGTGTCTATCGGCCTTAAATTAGCTTATAATAACACTACTAGCTTACTAGTACTTTATATACTTAAGTTACTCAATTACTATAGCGGATAGGCTTACTCTCGTCTAGGGAATAGTACGCCTTATACTACTAAAAACACGCTCGTTTTTAGCGCTTATTACCTAGTAAGAGAGTACGTTAATCGCTATCTTAAATAGCTACGGATAGCTCCGCCGCTAAAGTAACTATAGCTACTATTAAAGTAGTAACGTATTAGTAGGTAGCGCGTCCGGTAGCGAGTAAATAAAGCGCTTAAATTTGTTACTATTCTTACTATTACTACCGCTACGTTATTTAGTAGCTATCTTAGCTCTATATTACTCGAAGTAAGTTAGCTTACTCGTATCTATAGTATTAACTAACTCCTCTTTCTTATAGCTATTTAACTATAGCTATTAAGCTCTATCGATACTAGACTTCTACTAGTCTCGTAGTTAAGCGTTATCGATATAGCTTTTCTATTAGTTTAAATAGATAATAAAGTAGCTAAATAAGCTCTAGTATAATTAATAATACTATAATATTAATCGAAGGCGTACTAACTAGTTACTACTACTTAGTAGAGCTTAGGTTGTCCTTATATAGCCTTATCGTTATCTTTAAAGTACTCTTATAGAGCGTCTATATACTCTTAAACTTTATTTAAGGTAATCTAGTCTCTCTTCTAATACTTAATTACTTCTTTAAATAGCTAAAGAAAGGTAATTATCGTCTTAACGAGCGTTTATTTAGCTATATTAAGCTCGTATTCGTAAAGTAATTATTACTTAATAACGAAGGAAGTAAGTACTAACTATAATTAGACTATATCCTTAAAGGTATTAAGATAACTATTCTACCTTATCTCGTTAAGTCGTCGAAGTAACTTACTAGCTACCTTCTTTAAGTCGTTAAATAGCCTTATACTACGTCGTAAAGTAACTATAAGCTATAGTAGCTTCTAAAGTACTAGTTACTTAATCTATTTACTACCTTTCTTATCGTCCTTTAAATACTCGATAATATAGCTCTTAATACTAAGGAGCTCTATTACGTAGTCTATAGCGGCTCTTACTATAGCGTTACTCTTAGTAAAGAGGAAGAACTATACTATAAGGTTAATAATATAGTTAAGGTAGCGTAGACGCCGCTATAATAGATTCTATCTATCTATTAATTTACTAAGCTTACGATAGAGCGTATTATTAGCTATAGCGTTATCTATAGTAATATAACTAAGCCTATCTTTAATACTATAGTAATTAAGAGCTTCTATAATTACTTAAGTAACTTACTAGCTACTATAACTGTATTAGAGCTTAGGAAGTACTAATAGAGCCTTATAGAGCCTTCTATCGACGTTAATAAAGTATAAGGTAATATACTATAGCTCCTTATAGTTAGGTAACGTCTACGTATTAGTTATAAGGTAGATAAGGCTCTAAGAGGACTATAATAACTATCTAAGCTCGAGCCGGCGTACGTTAAACGTTCTAGCTACTTAATAAGTAGTAAACTAGTAGCTCCGCTATATAACGTCTTTAGCTTAGTTATTAATACTATATATAAGGATATAAAGCTCTAGCTATTTAATAGTAGATAGAGGAAGGTCGTAAGTAATAATAAGGCGTAGAAGTACCTATTAAATAATAGCTAGATTAGCTATAAGATAGAGGTATTCTTTAACCTACTACTCTTATCTTTCGTTTACGTTTTCTACCTACCTACTAATATAAGAGCGTAAGTCTTACTATATAGCTACCTTAGCTACTTTAATAATAGGCTTAGTTATAATATAATAGACTATCTAAAAGTACGCTCTCGCTACCTATACTAATAGTACCTTATACTTCTCGTAACTAGTGAAGCCGTAGTACTATATCCGCCGTATCTCTTAGCTAGAGCGCTTACGAGTAGGCTCGTCGCTATATATTAGCTTCCGTACGTACTACTAGACGTCGTCGCGTCGCTTTCGCTTTTAAGAAGGCCGAGAGGTAGACGGTATATTAGGAGCGCTATCTTTGCTATCGGAGGATATAGATATACGTAATATCGAATTATTAGATATTAAGGTTAGTAGTTCGTTAATATAGGGAATAGTAGTAGCTATAGTAGTTAGTAATAGACGCGTTTATAAAGATAGTATCCTTAAAGAAGGAAGTTAAAGTAGAATTATAACCGGGTAGAGCTTAGCCGAGGTTTAGCTAGCTAATTATAGCGCTCTAAATTAATAGTACCTTTACTAATTCTATAGCTACGATACGAATTTAAACACTTTAAATAAATACTAGACGATTGAATAGCAAATATTAGCTATAATTACACTAAGATAGTTGTCTAGATATCTAGCTACATATTCTATCTAAACCGAGGATATCCATATTCTATCTAAGCCCTAAAATGTCTAGATACTGGATAGAATACGAATACTCTGGACACACCTGGCCAGCACTGATCGGTGGTCCAGCAAGCTTGTGCGCTTGCGGAAGACTACGTATGATCAGCGTCAGATACGCTAGCTATTCGTTGTGCTCTGCACACTCACGTTCGAGACTCCTCTCGTGCTGCCAAACACCAGCGAGCAAAGTGGAAGACCAAAGCAGTCGGCATGGCTACATGTACAGCTTTGAATCTGAGCCAAGCAGTCAGGCAAAGTGCCAAGTGTGTATGAGATGGCTGACATGGCGTCCCTCCGAACGCATCTACCAAGATCAATAGCCAGCTCGATCTGTAGCTCAGGTGGCGGCGACCAAAGATATACACATTCTACCAGTCCATGGCTGCATCTCATCCAATGCATGTCTTTGCCCCGCATGTGAGACTACATACATGGCGGAAAGTTTAATAATCCAACATCGACTCGAATGGTCTTTGTAATGGTCGCAGCACAAAGGTGGCGTTAAACTGGCATTGGACACAGGTACGAAGATCCCAACCCCCACATCGCCCCTTCTACCATGCATGGCTTCCTCTGAGCTACTCCGGGTCTAGCAGATCGCGGGATGTTTGCACTTGTGACCCATCCACAGCTGTTCTCTACACCGAGTCGTGATGGCGTCCAACAGTGCTGCAGTAGCAGGCCCTTCGGGACTCGCTGTGAACTCGTGCAGGCACTGCCAACGTGGCAAGAGAAAATGTGACAGGCTTATGCCTTCATGCTCTGCATGTGCTCGGTACTTTCCCGAAGGCTCAAATTCTGTGGGCGTCTTCAAAGCTGATACTTGACCACCCAGGATCGGCCGTGCTTGCATATATCACGATGATCCCATGGTCGAAGCCACCCACCGCACTGGAGAGCCGTATGGGAATGTCCCGTGGAGATCTGGCCAACCGCCGACACCCTTGGCCGAGCCTGATCGCCGAGGGCGACTTTCAGACTGCTGCTACCGACGCGGCTGTTCGAAAGGGGGTGTTGCAAGTCTTTGGGTCTCCCGAAGGTTTGTACACAATTGTAGGACACTACTTCAGCTCCGTCCACCTGAGGGTCACGATTGTGTCCAAGACAAGGTTCATGGAGAGACTGGCCAGGTTCAACACATCGGCCACAGCTGATTTTGCCACCTTATGCCTTGCCATGAATTTGGCAATTCAGCAGCCAACACTACCTACAGCGAACATGCGATCATCGCTCTATGTCCAATTGAAGAGCATCGTAGGAGTGCTTGACGCTTTGGACTGCCACACCTTGGAGAGCTTGCAGTCTCGTTTACTCTTGGGATGCTACGAGTTAGGCCATGGTATGCTCTTTGCTGCCTCCGTGACCATTGCAGCATGTGCAAGAGTAGCACGCTTCATCAATTTGGACTTGCTGAACGGGCAGCCTGCTCAGACGAACTTTGACAGTGTTGCTACCAAGGAACGAAGGCGAGTCTGGTGGGCGCTGGTCAACCTTGACAGGTGAGCTGCTTCTCCTGCCAACGAAGGATCGACCATGCTCATTATTGCGTCCCACCATGCTTTGAGCTCTTTTAATTCCTGTCTGCTAATATCAAACCCAGGTTCATCTGCCTCAGTTTAGGTGACTCCGCCTTGTGCACCAAAGATGCTAGGATGGGTCAACAGCTCCCCACGGACGACGGTCTGTGAATCCAGGAAGTAAGCGATTCATCGATCCAATGCATGCAAGAGCTTGAGTAACAGTCGGCAGGACCCACCACCGGAAACGTTTGACGCCACGTTGGCCACTACATACGATGTCAGGGTAGGTCAATTCGCTCGCGAATGCCAGGTTTCCCATCTTGCAGGTAGGGTTATTCGGCATGTCTTCGATCCTGCACCAGATTCAACGTATCAAGAAGAAGAGGCGTCACAGCTCGAGCGCACACTTATGGCATTGATGCCGGTCTTGTCGGAGGAGGAGGTCCAATTCGGAAGGTATTGCTCAGCGTTGGGCATATGTACCAGATCAGTCAAGAGCTTTGACCACCACAATACACCGCTCACTCATGAGATCGTCGCAGTGCGCTGTACTTGCTGTACGACCATGCAGCAGATCGTGGCGAGCTCACCGCAAATGCCGAGAGAAGTCTAGCAGCGATGGGCCCGTTTTCGACTCAAATCACCAGCTTTTCGCAGCGTCTTTTCGGCGGACCGGAGGCAGACCGGGATTACAGTACATTCTCTCCATATGTTCCACTTTCAGTGTATCAGTCAGCTGTCGTGCAGTTACGACTGTGGAGAGCGACTGGGGACGCGAGCTACCAGGTTGGCCTTGCATCGCTGAAGGAGATCCTGAGCTACTTCAAGAAGCGGTGGAGTATTGCAGGCGAACTCTGCCTTGCAGCGACATTCTTCGCCGACTCTTGCTGACATTGCATAAGGACTGTATCTGGCAGCCTTGGAGGATGAGCATCCAGTGTTGCTGCCTCGCCTTCCAATGGCACGATGAGTCAGTGGCTAGCCTCGCGGACAACAAGTACCTATCACAGGCAGAAGACAGCGAGAGAGTACGGACTGCAAGAAAAGAATGTCCACTTATGAAGTTCAAGCGCTTCAAAACAGACTTCTATCTCATCACACGCAAACTTCAAAACAGGCACCAAGTGCAGCTAAACCTACTCAACAATCGAGAGCTTTCCACTCTCGATCTCATACTTCAAGCCAACAAGCTGAGTGGTGTTTGTGATCCACGGCGAGTTCCGCAGCAAAGCCAAATCCTCTCGGACGCTCTCCTCAATCGATGTTGTGATCTGCCCAAAGCCCTGCGTCTTGATCGCTTCCGCGTCAGAGGGAGCGATTTCGAGCAAAGCGCTACGGATCTTCTCGTTGTGAAAATGCGTGAGGCCGCAGTCTGTACGGATCGGATCAGTCTCCGGTAACATTGGCTCAAACGGTTCGTTGACAACAGGGCTTCAACTCTTACGCACCAGTATGATGCATCACCACGATTGTTCCAGGGGCCCCAATCGTCTGCAATACGGCCACGCAAACAGTCAAAAGCTCGACCGCCAGCATTTCGAACCATGGTGGCTTCTGTTGTACGATATTGTCAGCAATACATCCCATGGCAAGATGCAGACCAATTCGTACTCAGAGTCTGATCAATGCCCAGAATCTGATACGGGTTCAGACGAGGGTCAGAGCAAGATATCACAACCACGCCGGCGCCTGTGCCTTTCATTTGAGACGCCATCTGCATCAGCCCGGGCGGCGCGGTATACGCTTGAGCGAACTTGCTAAAGAAACGTCAGTCTTGGAGATCAATCACTGCTGGTGGGTCAAAGTGACATACGCATTGCGCGCAAGCATCTCGAGCACTGAGCCGGTGACCATATTTCGTGAAGATTGTGGGAAAAAGACGGCTTGCAATCGACTGCTGTTTCTCCGCTGTGATTGAACCATACACTGACGAGCGGCTTGTTAGATGTTATATCAATCGGACCAAGAAAACAGTCTGGTTCGTACGATAGCCTCTGTTATTAGTCAGGCTATGGCCATTGAGTCGATCTGCCACCATTCATTAAAAAGCTGCCCGCGCCTCACCATCATTAAATCTAGACGTGGGGTCCAGACAATCCTGCAACGAGCTGTACATTGCTTAGCACACTGCTGACGTCGTCGCGACGGTGATGGTGATCTCGAAATGTATCGAGGTCGGCGAGCATCCAGACTGCAAGGGCGCATGCACGAGCGCGTGCACGAGCGGACTAGCGTGCGGCCAAGCGCCCGGACGTGCATATTCGGAATTGTATAACATCGAACGCCACGTACAAACAACAGCTACTCACAGAAGTGAAACGCTGACAATGTCCCGGTGGAGGCCGAGGATGATGACTGATGAGATGCGGTGCATCCATACTCTCGGCCGTTCGAGTCGGTGTATAAGTCGCGGTAGATGTATCAGCAGAATGGCGTTGGAGTCAACAGATTGCATAGAAGAAACAAGTGCTTTCGGTCGTACAGGTACTTATCCTCAACCTCGTTCTTGATCCTAAAGTACAAACCGTACTGTCCAGGCCACAGTTGAAGCGACACCATGATGGACCTAATCCGTGAAGCCCCACTGGGCCAGCTGCTGCGTCTTCTGTCAGGGAACAAACCCTTTCAATACCCTGAAGAGAAAGACGGTTTCGAACTCCCAGCACAGTACAGCATATACCTCCAAGCTTCCAACCATGCCAGCAACAAGGCAGCGTACGCCTCCTCTGAGAAAGAATCAGAGCACGACAAAATCGCATCTCCAGAAGCAGCAGAAGCCATGGAACCAGATTACCAAAGAGAACTCGAGGGACTGGGAATGACCAAGACCAAAAGCCGACAGTACACAACACCGTATAGCATCGAGCGAGCCAGGACAGAAGAACAGCTTGAGCTCGAGAAGACGCAGACCATCCCGATCATCCCTCAAAAGACCTCGGACGGGATCATCCTGGTCGATTGGTACACAACCGACGACGCAGCGAACCCGCACAATTGGTCCGGCAGCAGACGAGGCTTCATGACCTTCCTGATCTGCGCCTATACCTGGGTCGTATACACCGGATCCTCCATTTACGCACCCAGCGAACAAGGCGTGATAGACGCATTCGGCGTCAGCCCAACAAGCGCCGTGCTCCCACTGTCGCTTTACGTATTGGCATACGGCGTTGGTCCTCTGCTCTGGGCGCCGCTCTGCGAGATACCCGCGATTGGACGGAACCCGGTATACATCTTTACGTTTGTCATATTCTTCGCTCTCTCCTTCCCGATAGCCGTGGTCAACAACTTCGCTGGACTTTTGGCTCTTCGATTCTTCCAGGGGTTCTTCGGCAGTCCGGCGCTTGCCAATGGAGGAGCTACATTCTCGGACATGTACTCGCTGTTGTACGTTCCGTACCAACTCTCCTGGTGAGTCTTCGCGGCCTGGGGTGGTCCAGCGCTGGGTCCTCTTATGGCTGGGTTTGCTGTACCTGCACAGAACTGGCATTGGTCGCTCTGGATACTGGTCTGGATGGCTGCACCGGTAGTTGTGCTGTTGTTGGTCCTCATGCCGGAGACGTCCACATCAAACATCCTCTTGCGACGCGCCAAACGTCTCCGCAAACTCACAGGCGGGCCCCATCTCCAATCCCAAAGCGAAATAGACCAAAAACAACTAACAGCATCCGGCATCCTGATCTCCGCCCTCGTGAAGCCAATCGAGATAACACTGAAAGACCCAGCCATCGCCTTCGTCAACTTCTACACCGCACTCTTCTACGGCATCTACTACACCTTCTTCGAAGTCTTCCCGCTCGTCTTCCCACCTCAGTACGGGTTCAGTCTTGGAGAGACCGGACTTGCCTTTCTGTCCTGCCAAGTGGGAGCGACGTTGGGCCTGGGGATATACTTCGCTTACCTCTACTTCTACATGGTGAGCAAATCCCTACCCACACCAGTATGCCACTGCTGACTCGCTCGTAGATCCCGGACAACTTGAAGCACGGCCTTCGACAGCAGGAACACCGCATCGTGCCAGGGATATTCGGCTCCGTCCTCATACCCGTAGGATTATTCATCTTTGCATGGACAGCCAGGGGGAGCGTGCACTACCTCGTGTGCCTAACAGGCGTAGTGCTCTTCGTCCTGGGCCCATTCTTGGTCCTGCAGAGCATCTTCGTCTATCTGCCGCTTTCCTATCCTCAGTAAGTCCAAACGAAGGGCGTCAGCCTTCGCTGAGACACAATCGACAACGATGTGGCACTCTGCAACCCATATATCTCGTTCAATGGCGCTTGCTAAGCCTTCTTCACAGGTATGCTGCATCACTCTTCGCCGGCAACGACTTGACTCGTTCTTCCATGGCAGCCGGCAGCACGTTGTTCGCGAGACCGTTGTTCTTGTACCTCGGGGTAGGAAAGGGAGCGACTCTCCTGAGAGGGCTGAGCATTGTCGGGATTATTGGGACCATCGTGCTCTACTGCTATGGTGCCCAGCTTCGTGCCAAGTCCAAGTTTGCCCAAGGATGATGATCGGTGGTGAAGGAGAGGTGCTGAATCGCTCATCGATGGTTGCTTGAGATCTGCTGGGTGTTGTCAACTCGAACATTTGACGACTCGACAGGTCGTTTGCGGCGTCTTCTCCTTTAAGACTAGCTCAAACTCTGTATACATCCCTGCATCGTACCTTGCTCCTCAGCTCGCTATCCGACAAGAGCGACTTCGACACTATTGTCGCCCGTCTAAAGTCAACGCTTTACCTGTTTACTCCGGCGTCTGCAAGTCTACGGCTCAACCTAAGCTGGTCTCTCGAGCGTTCATATTGCTGAGAATGATCTTTCGATCTTAAAGCACGTTTCAGATAGAGTAAGACGGAAACGGACACATATTTGTTCAACCTCGTGACAGACATCTCGTATCACGTTCTCCTATCGAATGGTGGAAGGAAATCCAAGTGCCGGAATGCTGCATTGTACAATAATGTGATGATGCCTCTGTGGCACGCCGCGCTGTTAGCGCTCGTGTCGATGGCCCTCGCCGCGATCGAGCCCGGCATGATGCGTCTCCTATCCTCCGAGATGACCTTCGTCTCAAGACCAGACCTGCGACCACCGCGCTGGAACATCACCACATCCAATGCTGAACGTCTGAGCCCCGGGTACTGGTTCATAGCTCCATACGCAGATCTAGGAGCACAATCTGGCAGTGCGAGCTCGTGTCAAATTGGACCTCATATATACGATGACGAAGGAGTATACAAGGTCGAAATCACTCGTCCGGAGATGGAGAGCTAACTCTACCACAGCAACTTGTCTGGAGTGGCGCATGCGACGTGCACAACCGCAACACCTTCGATTTCAAGACCTGGGAAACGGCCGGTGTTCGTGGCTTATCATTCGTTGTGGAAGGCCAATCGACCGGATTGGATATGTGGCACAAGCGGTGAGTACGCTGTTGTGCAGAACCCTCGCAATCTCAACTTCTGATGGGTTCTCTTTAGGGGCGCTGGTCTGGTTCTGGGCGACACGTACGCTCTCGTGGACGCTGTGGATCCTGTGGATCCTGCTGACAACATACGCGAGTTCAATTTCCATGAGTTTACGAAGCTACCGAACGGGATCGGCAGTCTTGTGATGTACGACAACTCTTCCACTATTGCAAATACAGAAGTCGGCGATCTGCTAGTCTGTGAGGGAGGGTTTCTTCAATTCGATCCTGAGGGCAAGACAACGTTCCAGTGGCGAGCTTTGGACCACATCGATGTGCCGGAGTCGACTGAAATACGTCCAGAGGGTGGGAGCAAGACCGAGTGGGACTGGTTGTAAGTGAAGTTTCCTTTCGCTTTGACAATCATGCCTATTGGCTGACATGGTCGATAGCCACGCGAACTCGGTTGATCGCAATTCCAACGGTGATTATCTTCTCTCCGCGCGTCACACTGACTGCATATACAAAATCTCCGGCCACGATGGATCGATCATATGGCGTTTGGGAGGTCTCAACTCAACCTTCACGCTTGCAGACTTCACCTTCTCCAGACAGCACGATGCTCGCTTCGTCCCGTCCGAAGATCGACACGATGGCAAAGAGCTCATCTCATTCCTCAACAACGCCGCCGATAGTCACCACAACACCTCCGCGACCTCAGCCGCCTACCTGGTAGAGGTAGATACTAACGGGGGCACAGCACGACTGTCCAAGCAATGGCTCAGACCAGACGGCAAGCTTGGAGTATACCGCGGCAACGTCCAATTCCTGGACAACGGCAACGTTTTCGTATACTGGGGCGACAATGGCTAGATTACCGAATTCGACAGCTCAGGCAACGAGCTCCAGGAAGCACATCTACTCACATCGCATCTTGGAACCTATCGAGCATACAAGTTCGACTTCAACACGGGGCCCAGCGAGCCGATAGTAATGAAATGCTCCGCTTCCGAGGCGTCCATTGGGCTCAACGCCACGGCTTGCCACATCAGCTGGAACGGCGCGACTGAAGTGCTCGAATGGCAGCTTCACGATCCCGACATATATACTGCCGAACCACTCGCTCGAGGTCGTCGGACAGGTTCGAGACGGTGTTGGTAGCTCCTGGTTTCCACACCAGCCTGTACGCTCTGGCCATAGGTGCAGATGATGTCGTGTTGGGTGAGTCAGAGCCGTACTATCCAGAACAACTCCAACATGGCAATGGCCTGAACGACGTCGTTCAGGCCATTGTCAGCAGTCACGATGTGGTCAGCAGTCCATTTAGTTCGGTGCACCGGTGGCGGTCGAGCGGTCTTTCCATGTTCATGGGGGTCTTTTGCTTGGGTTGCTTCTCACGAGCGTTGTGTCCAGGTGTACTAACAGAAGACTGGGATTTGCTAAGCGGACCTAGATGGGAAGCGTACACCAATCGGTATAAACCCTATCTACTCGATCCAATACAACATTTCTGCAACGACTAACGGATCAAGCTTGCAACAAAGCTTCAACTTGCGAAGCAGAACGAACGGACACACTGCCGACTGCGTATATTGGGAAGCAGTAAGAGGGCGCAGAAATTTCAGCGCAGACTCTACAACGAGTTATCCCACTATCGCTCTACCCTACTTGAGTGCCCGTTGCTGCGGAGGAGGGTGGCAACCCATCTATCAAATGTCCCACGGGACGTCCGCATAGTCGATGTCTCTGTTCGGATACCCGCCCAAACGCATATTAAACTCCGCAAAGGTCCCTGGTCCACCCCAGGTCTCGATCACCGATTAGCCCAAAGCCCCAAACGTCAACGGATCAAGTAACATACCTCTTCCGCAAACGCCCTCGTCATATCTGTCCCATTCAACAGCGCTCCAGAGGTCCAAATCTTGCCGTCACGGGCCCAACGCTTCGTCACCCAGTTGACCTCTTGACTCATATTCTGCAGCATCGGCACCATGGGGCTATAGAGGGGTCAGTGAGATGTTATGCTTTGAGATACCCACCCCCAGGAACTCACCGCGGAGCGGTTGCAGTCTTGCCTTCCAGCAACCCGGACTTGAGAGCTGCGAGAAAGCCACCACAGATGAAGAAGAAAGCCACGCAATCATCGTAAGTCTTCCTTATGAAATCGATCTCTGTCTTACTCATGACGTGGTTGGAGTCATGCGCGCCCATCATGGCGCAGTCCAAGGGCGGGCATGTCGCGAAGGAATGTGTTGGCTTGATTGTAGCTCCGGCGCTCAGTTGTGCTGGCTCGCCGGTTTCGGTGACCTGCAAGACGGAAGGGTAAGAAGATCAGCAGTTGCCTGAGCAGACGACTAGACCAAAAGATGGACGACACTTTGGGACTTTCTACTTACCCAATGAAACTCAACATCAAGAGCTTGCTGCTTCCACTCCTCGGAGATCATATGGGCTCTAACACCACTGATCAGTCATGCGCACCCAAAAAATCTTGTACCTATCGGTGAGCTTACGGAAGATTGTGCAAGAAATCTTTGGACAGTCCTGCAAAGATGTCGATCGGCGCCACGTCCAGGATCTCTGTCTTCCTGTTGTAAGCATCAGCTTTGTTGGCCCATTGACAGGACTGGTGTTATGGGAGCAACGAACGAGTTCGTCAAGATGACACCAACCCTGATCGGGCGGTGTGGATGCTTCAGATCGATGGAGTCTGGCATGTTGTCTCGGTCGGTCGTTCGAGGACAGGTGGTTTACCAATGATCACAAATTGAGCGGCTGAGCCATTTATGTTGCCACGATCGCGGCATTTCGCAAGAAGACATCCGTTCCGGCACGGATCTTGTCTCAGCAACGGACCTTGGGAGTCTTGCCAGCCGTCTTAGCTATCGTTCACAGCGTCCAATGCGGCGATGGATGCCGGAAAGGGCCTCTTTCTGGCAGGCGATGCCGTCCACAATCCCTGCTGAGCGTCGAACAACTTGAAACAAGACTTCGGTCGCGGCTGATTGAAGGCTCGGTCGTGGCGTCTGTGGATCTCTCAATGGCCAAACCACCGCGATATAGGAAAAGAGAACGGCATCTTCACGGCACGGCAAAGTATTGGAATTCCGTGCCGAGAACCGTCTTCGGCATCGCTGTTCTCAACCAATCACAAGTAGATTGGCTTTCTTCTGCTGAGCACCTACTCACGACGGAGTCTGGTGGACCGCGAGAATGTACGGACTGTCAAGTAAAAAGGTGTTGAACAGAGTTCTGACATATCATGTAAGTCGAGCTCGCAGACCGAAGATGAAGTCACATAGCTGTTCGCTCGCCCCGTGCGTCTTTCTATATAACAGCAACGAACACAGTTACCAAAACACATAGAACAGCTTCCAAAACTGCACGAGCCAACAAAAATGGCACCTATTCAAGTCGGCGCTTTGCTATATGATTGGCAGGTGTTGGATGTCGCCGGACCTTTCGATCTGCTGAGCTCGGTCAGCAAGCCGATTCTGGAGTATGCCAACTCTCACATAACAACAATTGGGCAGCACCTTGTCGACAAGGCTCCCGAGTTCGAGTTCCATCACATTGGTGAGACCATGGAGCCGATCACCTTGTTGACAAGCAACTTCAAGGTTCTGCCGACTGTGCTGGTTGACGACTGCCCAGAGCTGGACATCCTCGTGATCGGAGGGACTATCCCAGAGACACATAAGTTCTCAGAGAAGTTTGCCGACTTCATCAGACACCATGCGAAGGCGAACAAGCTGATTTTCACGACCTGCACCGGAGCCTCACACCTTGCCTCCACCGGTGTGCTGGACGGCAGGAATGCCACTGTGAACAACGTCGAGTACGGTTGGATCGTGAAGAACTTTCCGAAGGTCAACTGGTCCAAGGACAAGAAGTGGGTCATAGATGGTAACATCTGGACTGGCAGCGGTGCCAGCAGTGCCATGGACATGATCGCGCACTACATCAAGGAGAGGTGGGGCTTGGACATGATGATCGCCGCGGCGAAGAATCTCGATTTTGAGCCGAGAGACATCGATGGGATGTACTATACCGTGTTCCCCAAGAGATACGATGCTCAGGGTAAGCAGGTCTCGACGAACGACCTTTCTTGAGGGACGAAGTGGATTTGTTTGAAGTCCATGGAAAGCATGAATTGGGGTGGAGGCGGTAGTTGTAAGGTCCACCGATGAATCGACGAAAGAACAGCTTTTGGCAACTCTGTGCAACTTCATTCGTTAGCTGTGATTTTGTAATGGGCGAGTGGAACATCCTCCTACAATTGGTAGTAGGTCAACCATGGCATCAGTGCTCTGCTGTCATCTGTATTCTCATGGTACTGGACTGCTGCTTATTCCACTCAAGATTTAAGTGCCAGGTGTTCCATCAATATATTGTGTCCGTACCCATGTTCAGGATTCCACTCCAAATGTTATCAACCTCAGGATTGTAGCTGTCACTGCTTGTGCTTCCCGTTGGAATGCTTGCGATCAAGGTCTCTTCGTGGTCCGTATGGACAGCCTGGCGCATCCAGTATCCAGTGGCAGGGCACATACTTCGTCTGCCTACACTGGGATGTCCCAATGGAAGGCCCTTTGACTGCTGAAGATTCGTTGCAGTTGCGGGCCCCAGATCCATATGCACCGGTATATGCCCAGCGTAACCAGGGTTGGCTCGTTTGGCCGCATACGACGTCCTAGCACTTTCCAGTATCTCCGGCATGACGGCGAACATACCGCTAGCCGCAATATCGGGAACAGCTTCTTCCGCGCGCGACGCTCGGAGACACTCGATAGCGAAGCTCAAGTAGACTTCGAGGTCGACTGTCTGGCGGGTGAGCTGCGGATCCCAGTCCGAGACATCCGGCAGACCTACAGAAAGCTTGTACAGCACGAAGAACGCCATGATGAATCGGTTCCATTCTTCAAAGGGCAGATATGGAAGGTCGCCAATCGGCGTAGCAAGCATAACGTCGAAGTATGCTTTGATGGCATCCACGCACTTGGTAAGGTTTGCAATCAGCGCCGGGTTGGAGCAGGCCAATGAGGCGTCTGTCTCAGCAGCCTTAGAAGATCTCGGCACGAAGAAGTGGTAGATCAGACCCATCTCGTATATCCACATTTTGGCAGCATGATATCTGTTCGCGAGGAGGCCTGTGGACCGGAGTCTGTCTGGTACAGAACTCATGCACTCTTCCAGATCATCGTTGAGCCGTGAAGAATACATATGTACTCTTGACAGGCAGCCTCGGTTGCTATCCGTACGATACATATTGCACGCATCTTCCACGATGCGTTGTAGTCTAATGAGTGTCGGCAGCGTCTCGTCTGTGGCGAGTTCAGTGTCTTGCTTGAGCTTCGATGCTCGCTCAAAGACACTCTCGTTGAAAGGTAGCGTATTTGGTTTGCCAATGGATGTAGATATTCTAGCCCGTCTTGTGGTTAGCACCTGCTCTTCTCGGACAGATATGGACATCTCATACATGCTAGAGAGATAAAAACAACCCAAAGCCGCTCTGCAGGCTTCGCTCGAGTTTGGATCCAACGGCGACGTTGCGTAGCACATTGGCCTTCGCGGTGCTGTAAGCGATCGAGGCTTCTCGGCCAGCCCAAGGTCAACAAGCATACTTATGGCGATCTGGAGTAGCCGATAAGCCTGCTGACTTCGTGGGATCAGATGATGATGAAACCTTGAGCGATTTTAGTCACACTCGATAGCAGAGCTCGGCAACGGTCTTCGGAAGTTTTGACCTACCACGCAAGATGAACAAGTAAGCCCTGTAGCAGATCTAGATCATTGTCACTTGACACGATTGTCCTCGAAGCCAGCGTCCTTCTGAGCTCCTCCGCAAGGGTAGCTTGAAGACGAGGGTACTTGCTCGTGACGCTGGTGATCGCTGCTAGCAGAAGGAATGGCCGTTCTGCGATCATCTTTGCTGCACTACAGTCCGCTGATATGACGACGAACGGAAAATATGACTGAATTGACCGAAACTGCTCAAGCAGATGGTCCAACAGGTCATGGTTCATGTCGATATTCGGGCTCCAGGTATCCTCTATCGTTGTTGGGTAGTTTAGTCCGCCGTCGCAGTCAATGTCAGCGGACAGCGTAGAATGGCCATTCGAGTTGGATGCCAGCGCGGGTTGGCCCGATGAAGTAGAGCCACTCGGGGTCTTGTTGACATCTACTGAACTGCTGCTTCGTGCTTTCGAGCCTTGCATCGTGGACTCATCAGTTCCGGCAGCATTATCTGAGTTCGTGAGCCGTGCAAGAATACCAGTCAGTTTAGAGTCGAGATCCACAAGCCGTCTTGCTCAGTATCAGTACCCTATGTCGGCAGAGAGCGAGGAAGACAACATACGGTCGCTTCTCTCGAGGTGCTTTGAGTGCTCGCTTTGTGGGAGTGACGCAGTCATGTCCAGACTTCGTACATCTAATTAGGTGTTAGTACAGCAAGACGTCGACTCTGCGTGGAAGTTGGCCGGCGACAGACTTCAAGCATTTAGGCTCAGCAACGACCTGGATACAACGTATCTTCAGGGCGCGGCATCGTTCGCATGCCAGAGCCTGTCGCTTCTGTCGAGTAGTTTGGGCTTCCATGCTGCCATCCGTGCCGGGATGGAACGCTGTTGCCGGCGTGTGATGAAGTGAAGACTATTCAGTACATCGTTGTGGAGGTGATGTTGAGATGACCAATTCTGTGGAGCGGGTATCATCGAGAAGATGGGTTGGCGTTCCATTGAGCTGCTTGGATCTAGGGCTAAAGGATAGGTCTATCTATTAATAGCTTGCACCAGATTGCACCATCACCAGAATTTCAGGAGCTCTTCTACCGTTTCGCTTTGCATTCCATTATAGGACTCCTCGCAGGAGAGCCTCACCGCCGAAGAAGCATACCAGGGCGGTCAATGGTGCGCCACGGAGATCGACCATCTGCTTCGCAATACGACTAACTATCGTGCAGAAGGATTGCAGTAATTGGCGATGGTGACACTGCCATGGTCGCCGCCCTGAAAGAATGACCGTTCGAGTTTTCCCACATCATACGCCGTAGGACTACTGCATACATCGTGAATAGGCCAAAAAGGTCGTTGTTCGGGTCTTCTTCTCGAGCCGGGCGTTACTTTCTGCTTTGGAGATGACACTCGGAGCTAAATTACTGAGTCAGTCCGACTGACGTCTGCTTTGTCTACACATTTGCACTGTCCAAAGATCGGTCTTACGCACACATCAAGCACAACAGAACGAAGGCTCACTTTAACTGAGCGATTCTCTTTTTCAACTATGGAGCCTCAGATCTGGAGTAAGCTCGAGGAGTGGAATGTGCCGACCATTACACCGCAAGTATCGTGGTAGCGGTGTTCTTGTTATGGGTGTTTGCCCGGTACATCATCGCCAGCCAAAAGACGGTATGAGTACACATGATCTCAATCTCAATATCCGTTAGACGAATTCCACGGCTGATGTCTACCATCTAACAGGCTCGTGTGCCTGGTGTGGGCTATGTGCCTATTCCATTCCTCGGTTCATGGATTGCTGCCATTCGATTCATGCGTGACCCTGTTGAAGTCGTCGAGAATGGCATCAAGTCCTTCAATAACCGACCTTTTCGCATCTCGACACTCCAAGGCGAGGTTTGCCATGAATCAGCGAGTGGAACATAAGCTCATAAGACAGACAAGACGATAGTATGCAGGCTGTCCACCAAGCAAGTACCAAACGAGGCTTGGTTTGTTTGTGGGGTTCAAACAAACAAGCATAGATAGCCGTCAAGCATAAGCAAGCAAACAGAAACCCTCGCAAGCAAGCAAGCAAGCAAGGCTTGCTAAGAACTTCATATGCTAGTCACGTGCTAGCCCTGCGGCGATGAATCACTTTCGGCTCCGAAACTAGCCTTCCTGAAGCGGCTAGACACCCTCGGCTTACCGCAATAGGCAGGTCCGTCTGCCACAAGCAAGCACTGCTTGCTTGAATAGGCTTGGCAAACAAGCACGCTTGCTTGACATTCACTCAAGCAAACAAGCGCTAGGCCTATTCAAGCACGAGCAAACAAGCAAAACCCTCGCAAGCTGCTTGCTTGCTTGATGGACACCCTGATAGTATGTGCTCGTACCGTCAAGACAGCAGGTCGCAGAGTACCTCCGTGCGTCAGACGATGTGCTTAATATGCTGGAGGCGGCAGATGATGTAAGTTACCGCTATCGATTTGACAACATCTCCCCCACCCTGTAGACGGAGTAGGAGTGCCGTCGCTGACTGCAATCTACCTAAAGCAACAACAAATACAATGGACGATGGGGTATGGCGTGACTTTCAGAGCCTACCACTCTCCAGTCGTCCGGAACCAAGTAACGAAAAGTATCTAGACCAATATTGACAATATGATGGCCGAGATGAACGAATCATTCGACGAGATGATCGGAAGTCCAACAGGGGATTTATGCCCCTCTGCCAGCTTCGATTGCTAATTGAGAGAAAATGCAGATTATACCCCGTTTCAGCTGTATCATATCATTGCCATGATAGTAGCTAAGACTTCTAATCGTGTCTTCGTCGGCCCAAAGCTTTGTGAGTGCTCATCATCAATAGCTTTATATGCCTGCGTTACTCATATCTGGTGTAGCTCAAGACAAAGCGTTCTTAGAGAACGCCGTCAACTACGCCCAAGGCGTGGTCATCTCGGCAGAGATCCTCCGGCTCTTCCCTGACTGGACCAAAAGGTGCGGCCTACCACATTTGGAGACGTGAAGAGTGCTCTGGGCTTACCACAGAGCGACAGGTTCATCGTCAAGATCGCTCCGATTGTCCGGTATCGTCGCGCTGCTATTGCTTTCTTGAAAGACATGGTCCAAGAACGCTTGACCAAATTAGAAAAGGGAGACGACACCGGACCAGACGACTTGCTCCAATGGCTCATTGTTGCTGCGCCACCCGAAGAAAAGACCGTAGTGTGCCTGGTCGAAAGACTCATGGCTCTCGAGGTGGCATCTATTCACACCACCACCATGGTAAGTAAAGTACAGACATTGCTCGGCCCAAAGGCATTGCATTCCGCTGACTCTCAAGTAGACTTTCACTGCCGGTCTTTATCGCCTTGCAGCAGAACCAGACAAGTACCTGCCGGAGCTGAGAGCCGAAGTTCAACAATGTTATGATGGAGGCGATATCACCCGAGATTCACTGGGAAAGATGATCAAGCTGGACAGCTTCTTGCGAGAAGCAGCGAGGCTGGACAATTCTGGACTGCGTATTATCTACCCCGTCGTATGTCTCACATCAGAAGAACTGACCAGCGCTGTGTCACAGTGAGTATGCAACGGAACGCGAAGAAAACGTTCACATTCGCCGACGGCAATGTCATCCCTGCCGGAGCCAAAATCGGAGCTCCGATGCTATTCCAACATCGCGACCCTTCCGTGTACAAACGCCCGGATGAGTTCGACGGCTTCCGCTTCAGCAGGCCCAAAGAACAAGGCCAAGGAGCAGCACCCATGGGTAAGGACTCACTGGTCAGCACAGAGGTCGCTTTCCAGTCCTTTGGCCACGGCAGACATGCATGGTGAGCTCCACTACAGTTCCCTCAACTGCCGCTCGATCTTTGCTGACGATGGGGATAGTCCTGGTCGTTTCTTCGCCGTGAGCGAGATGATACTTATGTTTGCGATACTGCTGCAACGGTACGATTTCAAAGTCGAGCCTGGCACGGCTCCGAAGCAATTGCGCATCGGTACAATGTGAGTGGTCCTGTGGCTCGATACGCATATGATATGGCCGCATGGAATTCATTTCAATCTCTGGAAACCCTCCACTGGACACATGAGAATCGAGCTAACGTCGTGTTTCGCAAATGTTGGGGCTCTCCCCGACACACAATTCAATGTGTTGTTGAGAAGTAGGAAAGCATAACGGAAGAGGCAGCAGACTACCCTCATGTGGTCCTCGCATCTGAAATATGCCCTTGGGCGGCAAACTTGGTACTAGGTCGCGGAGACAAGAGCCTCGAAGGTACAAGATCTGCATTTGTTATGTTCATTTGATGAAGCTGTCTAAAACCGTTGTTCTACACTTTGGCGTAACATGCTCTGTTGTCACTAATCCACGAATTCGGGCTTGACAAGATGTGTCTCCATCTTCGCAGTGAACGTTGTCGCTCTGGCCTCGTCTTCGCTATCATACCCGAGCAAGACACAGCACCACTTTGGTTGGCCCGGGTCGATTGCAAATCCCGCCCGCACATGCCGACTTTTGTTTTCCTTGTTGGAGACCTGCTGAACGAGCACGTCCCTGTCGACCTCTGAGGAATGCTCCCACACAAAGACTCTGACATATTGAGAGTCCAACATCCCAGGCGGATCGAACAGGTAGTGTCGTACCAACGGCATCCCCGGCTCGAACCATTTGTTGATACACGCCATGACCGGCTCAAACTCCGGCAGCTGCCAGAAATCCCAATGGTATTGGATGCGATCCCAGTCAAAGGTGAAGATGATTGTGCACGGATCGTCGAGCGACAGGGCCCAGCTCAAGCGTGGACAACCGGCGGCTGTTGCAGAATTGTCGACGAAATCGCGTTTGATCGATTCCAGTGTCTCCTGAGTTGGATCGGCGAGCAGTTTGAACAGCACGATTTCGGTAATGCAAGACTCGCTCGTGTTCTTTCATTTGTTCGGCTAGAGACATGTTTGCGATGATGGATGGATCAATTCGTGAGCAAAGACAGTGTCGAATTGGATAATGATTCAGGAAAACAAACATTAACAGACCCAAAATCGAATTAGACCAAGAAGCTTGCCAATGGAGAGTCACCGGACTGAGGTCAGTCCTGCTGTGTCAGTGCGGTACGAAATATCTTGAGCGGAAGTGCAACTTCCGAGAGGACAAAAAAATCTCGTAACATAATAGGCCACATACAAGAATCGTGAGAAGATGTGCGAAGGTGAATCGACTTAGCCTAACAAATGCTGTATTCTCATCGTACATCGTCTTGCAGAGTGGAGGCTGATTCGCGACCCGTACGCAAGTAGACATTGTTAAACTACCGACCTACAGTTAGTAAACGTTGTAGGTCACGCACATACTTACACATCAAGATGGGTTCCAACGACGATGAGACTCGCAAGGCTTTCGAAGACGTCGAAATCCGGACAGCACCTGGATTGCTACCACAATGGCATTCACAACCAATGCCGCTTCGGATCATCCATATTGGTGCAGGCGCAACAGGGTTGTGCTGTGCATACAAAATGGAGCGACAGTTGGCCAATGTCGAGCTTGTTTGTGAGAAGAATCCTGAGGTTGGTGGAACTTGGTATGAAAGTACGTGCCTGTCCCCCCGAAGAGCATAATAGAACCACTCGGATGGCAGACTGAGAGACCCTCGCAGATCGGTATCCGGGCGCCGCTTGCGATATGTACGTATGCCTATGGAGGATCTGAAGCGTTCTGTAGCACTACAGCTGACGGAACCCATACAGTCCGGCGCACTGTTACCTACACTTTTGAGGCGAATCCGTGCTGGAGCTCATACTGTGCCGTAAGTCAACCGTCTTGGAGATAGATGTTGCTCCACTCTGACCCCGGTTAGATGCCAGTATTCTCCAGAGATCCTCCAATGTTTCCAAGGCTTCTGTAACAAGTACAACTTACACAAATACATCAAGCTGAAGCATAGAGTGATGGGCGCTCAGTGGCGAGAAGATAAAGGCCAGTGGAGAGTCGAGGTCGAGCATGATGGCAAAGTATTCACCGACTGGTGTCACATCCTCGTCAATGGCAGCGGGCTGTTGAACAAATGGAAATGTGAGCCCCCTGCTGTTCCTAACGAGCCGTTGAGCTGAGTCTGACAGCCTTCAGGGCCCGACATCCAAGGATTGCATAGCTTCAAAGGTCCCATACTGCATTCGGCTTCTTGGGATGGTGAGCAACAATCTGCCTTTTCCGCCTGCGTGCATGGATAACCATGGCTATAGATTCCGTGGACATGTCGGGCAAACGGGTCGCTATCCTCGGGACTGGGTCGGGCCATCCAGATAATCCCAGAAGTACAGAAAGGTGGGTCGGTCTTGGACGTGCGCCTGTGGGCACTGGCTGATGCACGACGTCGCAGTGGCTTCCAAGATGAAATGTTTCATGGGGTGAAGCTTCCAGTGGCTCCCATCACTTGTAGAGCTTTCCTCACTATGGATTTAGGTCGAACACGTGGATTGCACCATCGATGCCAAAGGTCGAGATCGAGGCATGGGAGAACGAAGTCGGCAAAGAGAAGCTTGATGAGATCGACCAGAAGATCGACGACCTTAGCGAAGACATCAAAATCATTGTTTCGCCCACCTCAGGTGAGGGAGAGACACTACCGTCGGACGCAACGCATGCTGGACTGGGTACGAACGGCACTGCACACGAACAAACGTCAGCCGCGCCACTCGAACGTGATAACAAGCAGTAAGAGCATCAGCTTAGTAGACTCCGAGTACTCTGCTGACATCCACCAAGGTACTACTATCGGCCTAATGAAATCGAGAAACTTGCAAGTGATCCCGAATATCTGCTTCTGTACCGGAAGAAGATCGAGTACGGGATGAACCATGGATTCCAGATCTTTTATCAGGACTCGAAAGCTTCAAAGATGGCTCAGCAGTATATGGCGGCTGAGATGGCAAGGCGACTGAAATATCACCCAGAATTGACGAACCACCTCGTCCCAGAATGGCCAGTCGGGTGCCGGTAAGTCTTCCTTCCATGCCAGTAACAAGTACGAGGAGTTACCTGATACCTTCGCAACAGCCGACTCACACCCCCGGCTACCTCGAAGCATTAATTCAACCGAACACAGAACCGGTGTATTCGGACATTGTCTCCATAGACGAGACCGGCTTGCACACAGAGGATGGCAATTTCCATGAAGTCGACCTGATTGTCTGTGCCACCGGATTCGATATGGCATGGACTCCGCATTTTGAGCTTCGTGGTGTTGACGATGCCCGGATCCAGGATGCATGGTCGCCAGTACCAAATTGCTACCTGGGCATAGCTGCGCCAGGTTTCCCAAATTACTGGGTCATGAATGGACCGAGAGGTAATCTGTGCAATGGCACGGTAAGTCGGTGCGGATCGGGATGGTCCACTGCACCGCTTGCTCCAAAGCTGACAGGCGATCAAAGGTCATCCCATGTTTCGAAACACAGCTCGACTATGTGATCCAAGCTGCCAAGAAGATCCAGAGTGACCGCATCCGAGCGATTGAAGTCAAACAGGACATCACGACGGCGTTGAACAAGTACATCGATACATGGCATGAGGGCGGCGTGTGGAGCGGCGAGTGCAAGAGCTGGTATAAGAACAACACCAAAGGTGGCAAGATCATGTGTTGGGGTTGCTCCGTAAGTTGGTCACTGTGTCGTTGTTAACTGGTAGCTAATGCCTGCTGTTGAAGTCGATCCATTATTTGAAGTCCATCAAATATCCTCGGTGGGAGCACTACCATATCCGGTACATTGACGACAATCCGTGGGCGTTCCTTGGCAATGGGAGGACCAAAGGCGAGTGGTATGATGACTTTGAGATGATGACGCCGTATTTCCGGCTTTCACACACTCCATGGGACATTGAGTGATGATCGCGAGGAGTCAGTGCTTGTGTACTTATGCGTTCCCCAAGATATCACGTGATGCTTGGCAGCTCGAACTACGGCGGACTGAGTCGACCCAAAAGGACATGGAATTAAAATAGCTTTGCTAGCACGGTGGCATCGACGGCGCTAGTTAGAGCTCTTTTTTTTGTAACTATATAATGCGAATAGTCTATATAACGCTCCTTTAGTCGTAATTGACTAGTCCGGATTTAGTAATATAGGCGAAGTAAGGAGAGGTAAATATAGGATAGTAACAAAAAGACTATAATCCCTATAATGCGGAATAGGTAAGCTAGGTCTAGTTAGGCCTAGCTTATTAAGATTAAGTTACGGTCAATTACGGGTAATAGACGCTAAATAAGTAAACCCTAGTTACGTTAGCTAATTACGTATAAAGCTACGAGTCGCGACTTTCGCTATCTGTCTATCTATCTATTTTAGTTCTATCTTAACTTTTCGACGCGTATAGTTTAGACGAGCGAATTTAAGAAGGGCTAATAGATAGCTAAAGTTATAACTTATAGATTTGTACGTAATTAGCTAACGCGACTAGGGTTTGCTTATCTAGCATCCGCTACCCGTAATTGACCGTAACCTTAATCTTAATAAGCTAGGCCTAATCGGGCCTAGCTTACCCGTTCTATATTGTAGGGATTATAGTCTTTTTGTTACTACCCTATAGACACTCTACTACTCCTTTTAACCTAGTATTACGCCGGTAACTTAGAGTACATAATCCTTGCGTTATAGAGCTAATTATATTCACTTTTAATTCCATGTCCTTTTGGGTCGACTTAGTCCGCCGTACGAACCATCTAGTCTTCCTCTACATTTGAGATTTCCAACACCTCAAGGTTCATGATCTCGTCAAGCGTTTGGCAGTAGCTCATCAGTCCTCTATCGAACATCTCTCCCATGGGTAGAATGAACGAACACAAGTTGCAGACAAGTACAGCGCATTAATACACTATCTTTGCCCCAATGAAGTGCGCTTTCGACCTCGCCCATCCTTTCTGCTGTTTTCACTTCTGCAACATCAAGCTCGCAGCGGAAGATTCGTCAGTGCTTCGGATGATCCTCCCGTCAGTCCATTGCCAAGTCTGTCACGTAGGCATCGTCTATCCATGCCTCGTGAAACTTTCGAATCGGAGTCTTCCTCTCAAACAGAATGTCCATCTCCGCAGGACTGCGATTAAGTGTCTCCGGCAGCAGGAAGAAACAACCGACGAAGCCGACAAAGGTTGTGGCCGCGAAATAGAAGGCGATCTTTCCTCCAAGGTTTCCAGCATCAGGGTTGAACATGTAAGGGAAGATGAAAGCTTGCACCCAGGACATGGCGTGGAGACACATGTTGGCCAGAGCCTGGGTACGTGACCGCATGCGTAGTGCAGGGAGCTCAGCACCAATGCACCATCCTACAGTTGCCAACCCAATCTCGTAAAAGAAGCCCTACAAGCAAGGATGGATCAGTACGAGCGGAGCGATCCCAAATAATGGTGAGACTTACCCCGAGATAGATGAATGCCACAGCGGCTAACCCGGCGGTCCTGGCGTTGGTACCTGCCATCAAACACCCGCCCATGAGAAAGAGCGAGACCGAGGCGCCTAGCTGGCCCCAGACAAGGAACTGTCGGCGTCTAAGCTTGGCTATCAAAACCCAGGCAATGATGTTGCAAGCAAAGAACCAGCCTGTAGCACCCAGACCAACCGCGAACGCCTTCTGAGTGCTCCAGCCCAATGTAAGTTGGTAGACATATGTCTGATAGCCCAGAACTAATGTGTTTCCGGACAGGTACTGGCAAGTGTAGACAAACATGGTCGTAAATGTTCGCCGTCGGTTGTTCTTGCTGAAACATTCGAGGTAGCTGTTGGTCTCATCTTGGTGTGCACGCTGACCTCGCTCTCTGGCGAGAGTTTGCTCAATCTGTGCCAGGATACCATCTTTTCGTGTATTGGCTTTCGCACCATGGATCTTATGCAGCGCACGCTGCGCTGCAGCTCGCCTGCCCTGTCGACTGAGCCACACAGGTGACTCCGGCGAGAAAAAGGTCGTGAGCAGCACAAACGCCGGAATGATCCACTGGCAGGCGAACAGAATCAGGTAAGAGTCTTTCCCAGGCCGCGGAGCGACAACATATCCGATACCGGTGAAGAGAAAAGCGCCCGCGAACAAGATCGAGTC
>JAABUW010001868.1_pt1 | contig 33434 bp, 33 predicted proteins | sample 5560081 | NCBI WGS metagenome assembly JAABUW01 (sample SAMN10711882, study PRJNA513363) | rock metagenome | isolation source: Antarctica rocks | place: Antarctica: Victoria Land, Knobhead sud | reverse complement strand
CAGCAACGACGCGGCATCGGTGTCCTGGGTGGAGATTGCGGCCCGCATGGCGCCCCGCTCTCGCAGGTGCCGGGTCAGCGCGCGGGTGTCGAGGCCGCTGATGCCGACCACCCGCTCCCGCTTCAGCGAGTCGTCCAGGGTGCCCGTCGAACGCCAGTTGGACGGCCGGCGGGCCGGCTCACGGACGGCGTAGCCGGCGACCCACATCCGGTCCGATTCGCCGTCGTCGGGATTGACGCCGGTATTGCCGATGTGCGGCGCCGTCTGCAGCAGGATCTGCCGGTGGTAGGACGGGTCGGTCAGCGTCTCTTGATAGCCGGTCATCCCGGTGGCGAAGACCGCCTCGCCGAAGGTCTCGCCGACCGCGCCGTAGGGCTCACCGCGAAAGCTGCGCCCGTCCTCGAGCATCAGCAGGGCACTCATGCCTGCGCCTTGCCGTCGAGCACCGTCGCCCGCCCGCGCAGGAACGTGGCCACCACCCGGGCCGGCAATTGCCGTCCGGCATAGGGATTGTTGCGGCTGCGGCTGGCCGACGTCGAGGGGTCGACCGTGCCCAACGCGGCCGGGTCGACCAGCACGAGATTGGCCGGCTCCCCCGCGGCCAGCCGGCCGCCCTGCGACGACAGCCCGCCGATCGCGGCCGGCGCCTGCGACATCCGGTCGGCCACCCCGGCCCAGTCGAGGAGGCCCGTCGTCACCATCGCCGAGGTGACCACCGACAGGGCCGTCTCCAGGCCCAGCATGCCGGGCCGGGCCGCGCCCCACTCGCTTTCCTTGTCCTCGATGCCGTGCGGCGCGTGGTCGGTGGCCACGCAGTCGATAGTCCCGTCGGCGAGGCCGGCCCGCAGAGCGTCGACGTCCTCGGCGGTCCGCAGCGGCGGATTGACCTTGTAGACCGGGTCGTACGTCGCCACCAGGGAGTCGGTCAGCAGCAGGTGGTGCGGGGTCACCTCCGCGGTCACCCGCCAGCCCTTGGATTTGGCCCAGCGCAGCAATTCCACCGAGCCGGCAGTGGAGACATGGCAGATGTGCAGCCGCGATCCGACATGTCCGGCCAGGAGCACATCGCGGGCGATGATCGCCTCCTCGGCGGCAGCCGGCCAGCCGGTCAGCCCCAGCCGCGCCGACATGATGCCCTCGTTCATCTGGGCGCCCTCGGTCAGCCGAGGTTCCTGCGCGTGCTGGGCGATCACCCCGTCAAAGGCTTTGACGTATTCCAGCGCCCGGCGCATGAGTGCCGCGTCGGACACGCAATGGCCGTCGTCGGAGAAGATGCGCACCCGGGCCGCCGACGACGCCATTGCGCCGAGCTCGGCGAGTCGGGTGCCCAGCAGCCCGACGGTGACGGCGCCGATCGGGTGTACGTCGCACAGGCCCGCCTCGCGCCCCAGCCGCCAGACCTGCTCGACCACGCCGGCGGTGTCAGCCACCGGCTCGGTGTTGGCCATCGCGTGCACGGCGGTGAAACCGCCCAGCGCCGCCGCCCGCGAGCCCGTCTCGACGGTCTCGGTGTCCTCGCGCCCCGGCTCCCGCAGGTGCGTGTGCAGGTCGACCAGCCCGGGCAGCGCGATCAGCCCGTCGGCGTCGACCACCTCCGCGCCGGCGGCCGTCAGGTGAGCGCCCACGTCGGCGATCCGGCCCTCGGCCAGCAGCAGGTCGGCCGGCTCCGCGCCCAGCAGGCGAGCGCCGCGGATCAGGTAGCTCATGCCGCCTCACCCCCGCCGAGCATCAGGTAGAGCACGGCCATCCGTACGCTCACGCCGTTGCTGACCTGCTCGACGATCGTGGACCGGACCGAATCGGCGACCTCGGCGGCGATCTCCATGCCGCGGTTCATCGGCCCCGGATGCATGACGATGGCGTCGTCGGGCAGCGCGGCCATCCGCTCGCGGTCGAGACCGTAGCGCCGGCTGTATTCGCGCTGGGTCGGGAAGTACGACGCATTCATCCGCTCGCTCTGCACCCGCAGCATCATCACCGCGTCCGCCTTGGGCAGCACCGCGTCGAGGTCGTAAGACACCGCGGCCGGCCAGGCCTCGACGCCGACCGGGAGCAGGGTCGGCGGCGCGACCAAGGTGACGTCGGCGCCCAGGGTGTGCAGCAGCAGGACGTTGGACCTGGCCACCCGGCTGTGCAGGACGTCGCCGACGATCGCCACCCGCAAGCCTTCCAGCCGGCCGGTCCGCCGGCGCATCGTGAAGGCGTCGAGCAGCGCCTGGGTCGGGTGCTCGTGGGTGCCGTCGCCGGCGTTGATGACGCTGCCGCGGATCCAGCCGGCCAGGCGGTGCGGCGCCCCGGACATCGAGTGCCGGATGCAGACGGCGTCGGAGCCCATCGCCTCCAGGGTCAGCGCGGTGTCCTTCAGGCTCTCGCCCTTGGACACGCTGGAGCCCTTGGCGGCGAAGTTGATGACGTCGGCCGACAGGCGTTTGGCGGCCAGCTCGAACGACATCCGGGTCCGGGTCGAGTCCTCGTAGAAGAGGTTGACGACGGTCCGCCCGCGCAGGGTCGGCAGCTTCTTGATCTCCCGGCCGGCCAGCGCGGTGTCCAATTGCTCGGCGGTGTCGAGGATCGTCGTGGCCTGTTCCCGGTCCAGGTCTCCGGCCGACAGCAGGTGCCGGTTCATCGCCGTCCTCCGCTCGGATCCAGGTCGACGCCGTCGCGGCCATCGACTTCGGACAATCGGACCCGCACCGATTCGGCGAGCGAGGTGGGGATGTTCTTGCCGACGTAGTCGGCGCGGATCGGCAGCTCGCGGTGGCCGCGGTCGACCAGCACGGCCAGTTGCACGGCTCGCGGCCGGCCCAGCGCGCCAAGGGCGTCCAGCGCAGCTCGTACCGTCCGGCCGGAGAACAGCACGTCGTCGACCAGCACGACCAGGCGCCCGTCGATCCCGCCGGCCGGCAGCTCGGTCTCCTCCAACGGGCGTACGCCGCGCAGCCGCAGGTCGTCTCGATAGAGCGTCACGTCCAGCGAGCCGACCGGCAGGTCGACGTCTTCAAAGGCACGGATCCGCCCGGCCAGCCGCCGGGCGAGATGCGCGCCACGGGTCGGGATGCCGAGGACCACCGCATCACGGGCGCCGTCGGTCTTTTCCAGGATCTGGTGGGCTATCCGGTCGATGATCCGGGCGACGTCGCCGGGGCCGAGGATCACGCGGGTCGGCTCGAGCTGGTCAGGTGCAGTCGACAACCCTGGACCTCCTTCCCCGCCTCACTGGACGGGTCGTTAAAGGACGTCTGAACGGGTGAACGATAACAAGTATTCGGCGGTTCGGCTTGACCCGCCCGCCGACTCTCCGTACCGTCACGCTCAGTAACTACGGGGGGCCGTAGCCGGCTCCACGTTCACCCTCTGTCGCTGGAGTGCATCAATGTCGGAGTACGGCAACTCGCTGGGTGCACGTCTGCGGTCGATCCGTCAGCAGCAGGGGCTGTCGCTGCAGGGGGTCGAGGAGAAGTCGCGCGGTCGCTGGAAGGCGGTCGTGGTCGGCTCCTACGAGCGTGGCGACCGGGCGGTCACGGTGGCCCGGCTGGCTCAGCTGGCCGCGTTCTACGACGTACCGATCGCCGAGCTCCTGCCTGAGGAGACCCCGGCCGGCAGCCTCGACGGCACCGGCAAGGTGGTCCTCGACCTGGAGACGCTGGCCAAGCTGCCGGCCGAGGACGTCGCGCCGCTGGTCCGCTACGCCAAGGCCATCCAGCGTCAGCGCGGCGACTACAACGGCCGGGTGCTGTCGATGCGCCAGGACGACCTGCGCGCCCTTGCAGTCGTCTACGACCTGTCGCCCACCGGCCTGCTGGACCGGCTGGCCGGCTGGGGCGTGATCACCTCGATCGCCAGCTGAGCTCGGCCCGAGGCTCAGCTCCGGCTCAGCTCGCTCCGCCGAGACCGTAGGCCTCGACCAGCTTGTCCATCGTGGCGTCGATCGCTGTGTCGACGGTCTGCCGGCCGGGGGCGGCGTCGTGCCACTGCACGATCTCGCGGGCGCCTTGCCAGAATGGCACGCGCGCCAGCCAGCCCGGCACGATCCGCTTGATCTTGGTGTTGTCGAAGATCATCGCGTGCGCCTTGTCCCCCAGCAGACCCGCGCCCCAATCCGGGTCCACGGCGGCGATCGCGTCGGACGGTACGTGGACGATCCTGGCTTCCACGCCGGCCGCGGCTGCCAGCGCGCCGGCGATCTGATTCCAGCTCAGCGCCTCGTCGGAGGTGATGTGGAAGCTATCCCCGACCGCCGCCGGATTGCCGAGCAGGCCGACAAAGGCGCGCGCGAAGTCGGTGTGGTGAGTCAGCGTCCACAGCGACGTACCGTCGCCGTGCACCACGATCGGCACACCGCGGCGCATCCGGTCGATCACCGTCCAGCCGCCGTCGAACGGCACCAGTGTGTGGTCGTAGGTGTGTGACGGGCGCACGATCGTGGCCGGGAAGCCGTCCTGCCGATACGCGCTGACCAGCACGTCCTCGGCGGCGATCTTGTCCCGCGAATACTGCCAGTACGGGTTGCGCAGCGGCGTCGACTCGACCACGGGCAACCGGGACGGCGGCGTCTGGTAGGCCGAGGCGGAGCTGATGAAGATGTACTGCCCGATGCGGTCGACGAACAGATCGACGTCGGCCCGGACCTGCTCGGCGGTAAAGGCGAGGAAGTTGACGACTACGTCGAATTCCTTGCCCTGCAAGGCATCGGCCACCGCCTGGCGGTCGCCGATGTCGGCGGTCAGCACCTGCGCTCCGGGCGCGACCGGCCGTCGGTCGGTCCGACCACGGTTGAGCAGGTGCAGCTCGAATCCGGCCTCGGCCGCCTGCTGGGCGCAGGCGGTGCTGATCACGCCGGTGCCGCCGATGAACAGAACGCGTAGTCGGGTCATGCCACCGGAGTATGCCGGTCAGGGGCCGACGACCGCGCAGGCCGCCTACCGCCATCATGCCTGCCTGTAAGCCGTCTCATTGGCGGGCGTTGGGCTGGACGAGCCCGCCGACTGCGACCGGCGGAGTCCGCTGTCAGCAGGTGGTGCCGCCCCTGGTGCAGGTCTTGGTCAGGGAGTAGGTGATGCTTCCCCCGACGTCGGTGCCGTCTTGGGGCAGCGTCCGGGTTCCGGTGGCGGTCCGCGCCCCGGCCGGCAGGTCGAAGCGGGCGCCGTCGGACCAACGCGCCGCGAACCGCTTGTCGATGAGGCCGAAGACTCCGTAGCCGGTCGCGGTATCCGTCGTGTCGTCGTACGCCGTGCAGTTGCTTGCGATCCCGTAGCGGTGGACCGTGCCCGGGATCGTGTAGCCCAGCGACACCCCAAGCAACCAGCCGGTGGCGACGTCGCCCGCCGGGGTGATCGTCACCGTCGGCGCGGCGGCACTGCCCGACATCGTGAGCGGCCCGGACCAGGTCACGTCCTGGTGCTGCTGGACGTCGTGCTTCACTCCCGCGTTGTCGTAGCAGTAGTCCGGCCACTGCTCCTTGGAGGCGCCACTGCCGCTGGCCGTCGCCGGGTAGACGCCGAACTCGGGGGGACTAGTGACTGGGCTGATCGACATGGAGCTCGACCCCTGCAGGTCGAGTGTGTAGGCAGGGCTTGCCCCGACGTGGTCCAGGGCGCGGTAGCTGATGGTGCCGCTCCACACCGCGCAGTTGCGCCAGTGCGTCGTGAACAGGTTCGTGGCGACCAACGGGATCGACACGGACTGGTCGACGAGGTCCTGGCCCCAGAGGGAGAAGGTGAGGCCCAGGACGAGGTCCACGCCGGCCTTACCGGTGATGTCGCAGCTGTCGGCCGCGAGCTCGACGTACGGACGCACGGTCGCCGTCACCCCGGTGCCGGCGACGCCGTAGAGGGAGGCTTCGATGGTCGGCTCGAAGGCGGCGGTCACCTTGGGCTGCTGGGCGGAGCTGAAGCCGCCGCTGCCGCTGCCACCCGTGTTGTGCGACGTGGTGAAGCCCTGCCCGGTGGTGTAGCTCGTCCCGAAGCTAGCGTGCACCTCGCCGGTCGCCTGGAATGTCGCGTCGACGTGTCCGGTGATGTGCAGCTGCGCGGTGAAAATGGGGACAATGACGATGGGGATCCCCACCTCGAGGGTGATGGGAGCAAACCGGCGCTCACCCATCGGGAAGCTCTCGTCGAGGTCGGCGCTGGCGGAGGCGCGCACGCTGCCTGTCGTCACGGCGCCAGCGGTGACGCCCGTCGTCAGGGAGACAGTCGGCGGTAGCCCGAACTGCACGTTGGCCGAGAGGTTGACGGCGAACGACGCCGAGGCTGAGATGTCGGCGCTCCAGGCCACCCCGCCGCCGCCCGCGGTGCCACTAATGGAGTCCGAACAGCTGAGCGTCGTGCCGCCGCGGAAAAGCGCGCCGGACACGGCGCAGCTGCCGGAGCCGGCGCCCAGCGGGAAGGTGACAGCTGCCGTCGTCACGCCGGCGGCGCTGGTGCCGGCCGCCACGGTGCCCTGCACGATCGCGTCGGTGAGTCGGGCCTGTCTCGTCGCCAGGACCAGGTTGCCGCCGGACGACGAGACGGATACCACCGTACGGAGCAGCCCGTCCGGCGTCATTGCGGTGCTGCCTGCCGCCAGGACGTCGCCGACGTGCAGCACCGAGAGCTGGGTCGGCGTGCCGCGGAAGGTCAGGCTCGACGCGGTGACGCTGGTAAGCGCGCCCGTCGACGAGGCGGTCAGCACGCGCAGGCCGGTCGCGAGTATCAGGCCGCCAGAGAAGTAGCCGTATGACTCTGCGGAGACTGTTGCCTGCCCGGTGCTCGTGGCCAGTCGGGTGGCGTTCGAGGAGGCCGGCGGGGCCAGCACCAGGCCGGCGCGGGTGCTGCCCGGTGCCACGGTCAGCGCCGACGCACCGGTCGGCGTTGCGCCCGCAGCGTCAACGGTCAGCGAGGTAGCGGCGGTGGAACGGGCCGTGCTGCGCAGCAGGACGAGGGACGGCGGCCGCGACGCGGTGCCGGCAGGGATGCCCTGTCCTCCAGCCGTGACCAGCGACGAACCCGTAGTCGTGATCGTGGCGTTGTTGAGCACCGATGCAGGGGCGACGAGGGTCAGGGCGTCGCCGGTGGCGGCGCGGTCACTGCCGTCGGTGAACCAGCCGACCGCGTCGAGGCGCACCTTAACCGGGCCCGTCCCACCGTTGCGCAGCTGGGCGGTGCCGTCCGTTGCCGGAGTGAATACCACCAGGTCGGACCCGGTCCCAGGGCGGTAGGCCACGGCCGTGCTGCCCGCCGCCCCGCGCAATGTCGACCCCGCACCGAGCAGACCGGCGCCCGCGGCGGTTGTGGTGACGCGAGCGAGGACGGCCGACACCCCGGCCGTCGGGACGCCGGCGACACCCAGCATCCGCACGGACGTGCTGCTGCCTGCCGGCAAGGGCAGGGTCGCGGTCGTCGCCCCCGGCAGCCGCGTGAACAACCCCTGCGCATCGCTCTGCGCACTGGACGAGAAGTACCCGACCGCATCGATGGTCACCTTCGTGGCCTTCGGGCCGTTCCACAGCGTAAATACTCCGGTACTGCTCAGGGGCACGACCGTGAACCCCGACGTGCTGCCGGTCGGCGCCACGACGGCGGCGATCGTCGGGCGGACCGGACCGGGGCCGGCCCAGACCTGTGTGGTTCCGCTCGTCATTTCCGTGGTGATTGTGACGGCGAGCGCCGCGATCCCCGACGCGGGCAGGCCACCCGTTCCGGCCGCATGCACCGTCAACCGCCCCGCCGCTGAGAGGGTCACCGAAGTCGTCGTCGTGCCGATCAGGCGGACGGGGTCGCTCAGCGGATGGAACCGGCCGGTCGACGGCCGGGCCGGCGCTGCCGCCGTGGTGGCGGCACCCGCCGAGGGAGCAACCATCACCGTCGCCAGAACTACCGCGGCGGCGCCGACGCTAGCGCATATCCGAACGCGCATGCTTGCGCTCCGATCGTGAGTCTGAGCGACCGGAGGGGCCGCGTCAGGAACAGGCAGCGGCACACGGCCGCCTCCGATAAGCATCATCCCGCTATTCGCCCAGGCAGGTCCATAGCCGGAAGTAACTAGGCGCGGTCCAGATTGTGAGTTCAGTGCTTTCTACCGGGGGGAAAATGTGTGAGATTCCCGCACGCTACAAATCCGGCGGTGTCACCGCAGTCAATGTTCCGGCACTTTTCCGGCGGCGAATGCGGTCAGCCGAATCCCCGCGGCGCGGTCAGGCGCGGCGCCGCTCCGGGGTGGGAACCGGCACGTGCTCCGTCCAGTATTCGATTGCATGGCTGAGCAGTTGGCCGGTGGAGGTTTAGCAGCCGAGGCAGACAGAGACACCGGCGTCGGTAGGCGAAATGACGCGCGCGCAGGCCCGGCCGTCGCTGCCCTGAATGATGTCGATCGTCTCCACGCGCCAGGTGGGCGCCGGGTGGGCCTGGTTCATAGCGATCAGGAGTTGGCGTCCGGGATGCTTTCGCCGGTCTGCGAATAATCACAGACGAATCCGGCTAGTCGCACGTGTCTGATACCTGCCGGTGCCGGGAGGCGAGCGCAGTTCTCTGGTGGCAGATCTCGGACTGGTCCGGCTGGTCTTCGGGTTGCACGCCGTCATGTCCGGTCGTGCTGCCGGACAGAGTCATCCCGATTTCCAACGCGGGGCGGGCACTGCGTTCGCCGGAACGGGATCGGCACATCGGGACGGCTGTTGTTGCAACGCATTGCAAGCGAGTAACCTTATCTCGTGCGGGAGATTCGGTGGACCGACAACGCCGAGGATCACATCGCCGCGCACGCGGTCACTCCAGACGAGGTTGAGCAGCTCGTCAACACCCGGCCCCGTCTAATGCTGGCCGGACACGAGGGGACGCAGTACCTGTTCGGAACGACCAGCGCAGGCCGGTACTTGCTGGTCGTACTTGCTGAGGCGATGGACGGGCGAGACTACGGGTCACCGCCCGCGAGATGACCGATGCCGGCGCCAGACCTTCCGGCGCAAGGGAAGGTGAGACAGATGAGCAAACTAGATGGGATAGCGGACCACGCCGAGACGCACGACTTCTCGACGGACATGGAACAGGGTGTGTGGGAAACCGACACAGAAACCGATCCCATGGTCACAACCTCGTTGCGGCTGCCCAAGTCGCTGTTGGATTGGGTGCGCGAACAGTCTGCCGCCCAACACGTACGTCCCAGCGGGCTGATCCGGCAGTGGATTGAGCAGCGCCGGGACGCCGGCGGTGCGGCCGGCATCGAGGACCTCGCCGCGCGGCTCGAACGCCTCGAGCACACGGTCTTCTCCGGCACGCGCGCGTCCTGACAATCCCGAAGGGTTGACCGGACTCGATCGCACGATGTCTCGCTGGACCCCTGACCGGTCTGATGCGACTGGCAGCGCGGCGCGCGCTACGCGTAGGACCCGACGAGCTGGCAGGGGCACGCTTAGCCGGCTTCGGCCTGGTTGTGCTGGCCGACGAAGCCGCGTCCCACTGGGCACCCGATGACCTCCGCTAGTACGACCGGCTGCCGCGGCCACTCGCCCACACCTTCGGACTGGGGATCCTGCTCGCCGTGGTAGCAAGCGCCGGCCAGGCCCCTCGCCGAGCGGCACTGCGCACCAGCACCGCCGTCTTCGCCGCGCTCGTCACGTTCCACCTCGGTCAACAGCTCGTGTACCGGATCAAGTACTCCGGCGACGCCTACGCCGTAAGCGCGACCTCGCTGGCCCTGTGGGGTCTGCTGGCACTGGCCGCCGGCGTGATCCCCGGCCCGGTGTTCGTGAGGATTGGACGGTCCAGATGGTCCGGCTCCGCCGACTGCGACTAGGCAGTTTGGACTCGGGCGGGATTGCGGGCGACGGCTGAAGGCGCGGCCCGAGGCGGCGATCCGCTTGGCGGGGGCGCTACGCACCCGAGCGGCGGAGCGAGCGGCGGCCGAGAGCGGTCGTTGGTGAGGCGCTCGCGGCCTGAATGGCCCAGCCTTCGGAATACGAATCCGTCGGCGAGGACCGCTCGAGCGCCGGGCCAGTCGTGGGCAGCGAAGCGTTGCCACATCAGTCGGACCAGCGCGGCTGTTTCCATCGGCGCTTTTCACCGTACGTCGAGCTGCTGGGGGCGGTGGGGCTGCTTGCGCCGACGGAGCTGCCGGCTACTGGGCGGCGGCCGGGCTCAGCGACGCCCGCGGCCCCGGCCGTGAGGGCGAAGCTGAGGGTGAGGGTGACCCGCAGCCCGGGCTCGGGGTGGCCGACGGCTCGGGGGACGGGCTGCTCGATGGCGACGGGCTCACCGACGGCGATGGGCAGGGTGACGGGCTGCCGGACGGGGACGGGCTGCCGGACGGGGACGGCGAGGGACTGCCCGACGGCGAGGGACTGCCCGACGGGGACGGGCTGCCCGACGGCGACGGGCTGCCCGACGGAGAGGGCCTCGGCGACGGCGAGGGGTCGCCCGACGGCAGGGGCGTCGGGGAGGGAGACGGGCTACCCGACGGCGACGGCCCCCAGAAGGATGGGCTGGCGGACGGAGACGAGCTCGGGGACGGGGACGGGCTGGGCTGCGGCGTAGTCGTGGGCTCTAGCGACGGCCCGGTCGAGGGGCCAGTCCCAGTCGCCAGCAACGTCGTGGTCGACGACGAGCCCGCGCGGCTCTTGCCGCCGAACACCGCCGGGATCATCGCCAGCGGCACCCCACGCCCGCCGGCCGGCCGGGTGGCGTCGAGGTAATCGTCGCCGGCCCACCGGTAGGGCTGGATCTGCACCAGCTCGCCGAAGGTCGGGGCGGCGATCATCAGGTTATTACCGATGTAGAGGCCGACATGGTGCACCAGCGTCGGTGTGCCGTAGAAGACGAGGTCGCCGGGCAGCAACGGCGCACCGGGGGCGACATGTGGCCCGGCGTTGTACTGCGTCTGCGCCGTCCTCGGCACCTGCACACCGGCGGCGGCATAGGCAGCGTGCGTCAGCCCCGAGCAGTCGAAGCCGACGTCGGTGGCGGCCGGTCCGTCGCCGCCCCATTGGTACGGCAGGCCGATCTGCGCGCGGGCGAAGGCTATCGCCCGTTGCGCCGCTGAGCCCGGCGCGGACGTGGTGTAGGTCAACGCCACGGCCCGCACGGCCGGCGGCGCGGCGGGTGACCCGCCCGCGTTCCGGCGCCCAGGCAGACCCGGCAGGGCCGGCAGAATCGGCTGGAGCGCGGTGCTGACTTCGTGCCCGGCGTTGACGAGGGCGGTCACCGGGATGCCGTGGGCCGACGCGGCGGACGGGACGGCGAGCGCGATAGCGAGGCCGCCGACGGCCACCGCCTCCACGGACGTACGCAGGGCGAGCCGGTGCCGGTGGCTATCAGGCGGGGTCACGCGGTCCGCCCGGCGAGCGCCCCGGCGTCCCCGCAGGGGATTCGTGCTGGCCCGCCGTGACATGCCGCCTCTTCCGGTTGGTGATTCCGTTCGTGCGTCCGCCGCCTCGCCATGCATCGGCTGCAGGACGTTCGCCCAGAATACGGTTCCAGATGGCTCTGGCCACATCGGATGTCCGACTGGAACTACTGGTCACCAGCTGTTCACACTGCGGCGGCCGCAGCGACAGCTTTGCGGCCCTAAGTCCTAAGTGAGCCGCCGAGGACGACCGCTATCACTGGGACAGCGACCCTCTACGACGTCAGCGAGGGCTTGAGCTGCAGCACCCGGGCGAGCAGCCCGTTGACGAAGCTCGGCGACTCGTCGGTCGAGATCTTCTTGGCCAGCTCGACGGCCTCGCTGATGGCGACCGCGTCGGGGATCGACGGCTCGTACAGCAGCTCGTAGATCCCGATCCGCAGCACATTGCGGTCCACCGGTGGCATCCGGTCGAGCACCCAGCCCTCGGCGTAGGTGGCGACCAGGTCGTCGATCCGCTCCCGGTGCGCGACGACGCCCTCGACCAGCTGGACGGCGTACGCGGGAACCGGCGGGTCGGCCTGGGCCAGCCGCTGGGCGGCGGTGTCGAGCGCCGAGGTGCCGCGTACGTCGGCTTCGTACAGGACGTCGAGGGCTCGTTTGCGGGCCTTGCTGCGGGCGCCCATCTAGCGATCTGCCACTCAGCTGTTGATCCGGCCGAGGTAGCGGCCGTCGCGGGTGTCGACCTTCACCTTCTCGCCGGTGGTCACGAACAGCGGCACCTGCACCTGCGCGCCGGTCTCCAGCGTCGCCGGCTTCGTGCCGCCGGTCGAGCGGTCACCCTGGACGCCGGGGTCGGTGTGGGAGATCACCAGCTCGACGCTGGCCGGCAGCTCCACGTACAGCGGGAGGCCGTTGTGGACCGCGACATTGGCGGTGGTGTTCTCCAGCATGTAGTCCGCCGCCGGGCCGACCGTGGCCCGCGGGACGTGCATCTGGTCGTAGGTCTCGGAATCCATGAACACGTAGTCGGTGCCCTCCTGATAGAGGTAGGACATCTCCCGCTTGTCCACCGACGCGATGTCGACTTTAAGCCCGGCGTTGAAGGTCTTGTCGACGACTTTGCCGGTCAGCACATTCTTCAGCGTGGTACGGACAAAGGCGCCGCCCTTGCCCGGCTTGACGTGCTGGAATTCCACGACGGTCCAGAGCTGGCCGTCGAGGTTGAGGACGATGCCGTTCTTGAGGTCGTTGGTGGTAGCCACGCAGGCAATTCTCCTAGCGGACGTCTACAGGACGCAGAAGTCCTTTGTGGTCATGGTGAGCAGCTCCGGCCCGGCGGTGCCGACGACGAGAGTGTCCTCGATCCGCACGCCGCCTCTGCCATCGAGATAGATCCCGGGCTCGACGGTGACCGGCATGTGCCCGCCGAGCCTACCGGTGACGCCCGGACCGAGCGCCGGGGCTTCATGGATCTCCAAGCCGACGCCGTGCCCGAGCCCATGCGGGAAGTGCTCGGCGTGACCCGCTGCGGCGATGTGGTCACGGACCAGCTCGTCGATCGCCGCGCAGTCGGCATCGACGGCCAAGGCTTCCCGGCCGATGCGCTGGGCGTCGGCGACCAGCCCATAGATGTCGCGCTGCCAGTCAGCCGCCGACCCTACGACAAACGTCCGGGTCATGTCGGAGTGGTAGCCGGCGTTCGTCGCCCCGAAGTCGCACTTGACGAAGTCGCCGGTCTGCACGGCCCGCCCGGTCGGCTCGTGGTGCGGGATCGCAGAGTGCGGGCCGGCGGCGACGATTGTGTCGAAGGAGACCGATTCGGCGCCCAGATCGAGCATACGGGCGTCGAGGTCGCGGGCGATCTCCAGCTCCGTGCGGCCAGGCCGGATGCCGCCGGCGGCGAGCAGCCCGGCCAGCGCCTGGTCGGCGATCGCGCAGGCCTGCCGGAGCAGGGCGATCTCGCCGTCGTCCTTGACCGCCCGCAGCTCCTCCACGGCGGCACCGAGGCTGACCAGCTCGACGCCGGGCAGGGCCCGGGTCAGCGCGGCGAGGCCGTCGACGGTGACGTCGTGCGTCTCGTACGCCAGGCGGCCTTCGCCCGCGCGGACGACCCGCTCGGCCAGCGGACCGATCAGGCCGCGCTCGATCACCCGCTCGAGGTCCGGCGCCTGCGTCGCCGACTGGGTCGTGTACCGGCCGTCGGTCGCCAGCACGTCGGTGCCGTCGGCGCCGATGAGCAGAGCGGCGTTGGAGCCGGTGAAGCCGGTGAGATAGCGGACATTGACCAGCCGGGTGAGCAGGGCGGCCGGCGCGTCGAGGGCGGCCAGTCGCTGTCGCAGGCGGTCGCGGCGGACGGCGTGGGTGGCGGGCATACGGTCGAGCCTAGGGCGCGGTGACGGCGACGTCGGCTGCGTCGTTGCTGGCGTTCGGCAGGTATCAGGGATCCGCGGCTAGTCGCCGATCATGGCGCTGATGGCCAGCAGGGCCAGCCGGTAGCCGTCCACGCCCAGGCCGCTGATCACTGCGGTGGCGACCGGCGACACCACGCTGGTCCGCCGGAACTCCTCCCGGGCAGCGACATTCGACAGATGCACCTCGATCACCGGCCCGGCGACCATGGCGACCGCATCCCGCACGGCGTACGAATAATGCGAAAAGGCGGCCGGATTAATGACGACACCGGCGCCGTCGTCTGCCGCCGCGTGGAGCCAGCCGATCAGGGTCGCCTCGTCGTCGGTCTGCCGGACGACCACGGTCAGGCCCAATTCTTCGGCGGTCCGCTCGCACAAAGCGACCAGGTCGGCATAAGTGCCGGTGCCGTAGATCTCGGGCTCGCGGGTGCCGAGCCGGCCGAGGTTGGGTCCGTTGAGGACATGGACGGCGCTCATCACGCGGCATTCACGGCGGTATAGGCGCTTTCCAGCAGCGCGGGGTCGGGATCGTCGAGAACCCCCGGCCGACCGAGGCCGTCGAGCACGATGAAGCGCAACCGATTACCGCGGGCCTTCTTGTCCACGCGCATGCTGCCGTGCAGGTGATGCCACGCGGCCGGGTCGTAACCGGTGGGCAGGCCGAGCCCGGCGAGAATGCGCCGGTGCCGGGCCGCGGTGTCGTCATCGAGCCGGCCGGAGAGCCGCCCCAATTCCGCCGCGTACACCAGGCCGACCGACACCGCGTCGCCGTGCCGCCACTGGTATCCCTCCGCGCGCTCGATGGCGTGTGCCAGGGTATGGCCGTAATTGAGGTATTCGCGGGGGCCGGACTCGCGCAGGTCACGGCCCACCACCTTGGCTTTGACGCGCACCGATCGCTCGACCAGCTCCCGCACGACAGCGCCCGACAGGTCGCCGGCCTCGATCAGGTCGAGGATGGCGGGGTCGGCGATGAATCCGCATTTGACCACTTCGGCCAGGCCGCTGCGGAAATCCTCCGGCGGCAAGGAGTGCAGTGCCGTCAGGTCGCACAGCACGCCGGCCGGCGGGTGAAAGGCGCCGACCAGATTCTTGCCGGCCGCGGTGTTGATGCCGGTCTTGCCGCCGACCGCCGCGTCGACCATGCCCAGCAGCGTGGTCGGCAGGTGGACGACGCGGACACCTCGCAGCCAGGCGGCGGCGACGAATCCGGCCAGGTCGGTGACCGCTCCCCCGCCAACGGCGACGACAGCGTCGGAGCGGGTGAATCCCCTGTCCCCCAGCACGTCCCAGCAGGTGCCGGCGACGTCGAGCGTCTTGCCGTCCTCCCCGTCGGGGACGTCGATGGCGAGTACGGAGAAGCCGGCGTCGCGCAGCACCGTAGCTGTGTCGTCGGCCCGGTCCTGCACCGGCTTTGCGGAGACCACGGCGACCTGGCGGGCACCCGCGAGTAATGGCGGCAATTCGGCGTAAAGGTGCTCGCCGACCACGATGTCGTAGGGCTGATCGCCCGCGACGCCGATCCGGGTGGCACTCACGTCACATGGCTCAGGACGGCGTCGGCGACCTCGTCGGCGCTGAGCGCGTCGGTCTCGATCGTGTAGGTGGCCACCTCTTCGTAGAGCGGCCGGCGGTCGGCGAGCAGCGTGTGCAGCATGGCGCGCGGATTCAGCGCCAGCACCGGTCGGTCGCGCGCCAATCCCACCCGGCGGGCCGCCGCGGCCATCCCGACGTCGAGGAATATCACCCGGTGGCCGACCAATTCGGCGCGCGTGCCGGCCGAGAGCACCGAGCCACCGCCGAGCGCCAGCACCCCGTCGTGCTCGGCGACAGCGGTGGCGACGGCAGCCGTCTCCAGTGCGCGGAAATGCGGCTCGCCTTCGTCGTAGAAGATCGTCGAGATGTCCTTGCCCTCGGCAGCCGCGATGTCGTCGTCGGTGTCGCGGAAGGCGACGCCGAGCCGCTTCGCGACGAGCGGGCCGACGGTGGACTTGCCGGCGCCGGGTGGCCCCACCAGCACGACGATCGGGCCGCTCATCGGATCACCATTTCTTCGAGGTAAGAATCGACATTGCGCTTTGTCTCCGGCACCGAGTCCCCGCCGAATTTTTCCAGGACCGCATCGGCCAGCACCAGCGCCACCATCGCCTCGGCCACCACGCCCGCCGCCGGCACGGCACAGACATCGGACCGCTGGGCGATCGCCTTGGCCGGCTCGCCGGTGGCGGTGTCGACGGTGGCCAATGCGCGCGACAGAGTCGAGATCGGCTTCATGGCCGCGCGTACCCGGAGCAGCTCACCGGTCGTCATGCCACCCTCGGTGCCGCCGGCCCGCCCGGTGAGCCGGCGTACGCCGTCGGCCGTCGCCGCCATCTCGTCGTGGGCCTGTGAGCCGCGCCGGCGGGCGGTGGCGAATCCGTCGCCGACCTCGACGCCCTTGATGGCCTGGATCCCCATCAGCGCCCCGGCCAGGCGGGAGTCGATGCGGCGGTCCCAGTGGGTGTGGCTGCCCAGGCCCGGCGGTAGCCCGTGGACGACCACCTCGACGACACCGCCGAGGGTGTCGGCATCGGCTTTGGCGGCGTCGATCTCGGCGACCATGGCGGCGCCGGTTACCTCGTCGAAGCAGCGCACCGGGCTGCCGTCGACGGCGTCCCGGTCGGCCGGGCTCGGGGCGCGCTCCGGCGCCTCGACGGTGCCGATGGCGACTACGTGTGACAGCACCTCGGCGCCGGCCACCTGTCGCAGGAAGGCCTGCGCCACCGTGCCCAAGGCCACCCGCGCAGCGGTTTCCCGGGCGCTGGCCCGCTCGAGAACCGGTCTGGCGTCGGCGAATCCGTACTTCTGCATGCCGGTCAGATCGGCGTGCCCGGGCCGCGGCCGGGTCAACGGCGCGTTGCGGGCCAGGCCGTCCAGCTCCGCTGCTTCGACCGGGTCGGGGGCCATGACGCGGTCCCATTTCGGCCATTCGGCATTGCCCACCCGGATCGCGATCGGGCTGCCGAGGGTCAGCCCGTGCCGGATCCCGCCGAGTATCTCGACCGCATCGGTCTCGAAACTCATCCGCGCGCCGCGGCCGTAGCCACCGCGCCGGCGCTGCAGCTGCGCGGCGATGTCGGCGGTGGTGACGGACACCCCGGCCGGCAAACCTTCGAGGAGGGCGACCAGAGCGGGGCCGTGGGACTCCCCCGCGGTCAACCAGCGCAGCATGGTGCTGAGTCTGTCACCGGCCGGGCGTACGCCGTGACCAGCCGCCACCGTGCGCAGATCCGGTCAGTAGGCGCTGGCCAGATTGGACGGTGCCGAGTAGGCGCTGGCCCCTGCGGCGTTGACGGCGCAGACCCGGAACTTGTACGTCGCAGCAGTGATCAGACCGCCGAACTGCAGGCTGCGTGCGCTCGCCGGCTGGACGGCCGAGGTGGTGCTGCTCACCAACGCCCCGCCCGACCAGTGCTCGGCGATGACCCTGAACCCGGTGACCGGAGAGCCGCCGTTGGACGCAACACCCTGCCACCAGGCCGTGGCCGACACGACCGTGTCGGTCTTGACCCCGCCGGTCGCGGCGCCCAGGACGGGCACGTCCGGCGTCGTGATCGGGGTGACGGCGTTGGAGGCGCCAGAGGCAGGGCTATCACCGACCGCGCTGGTGGCCACCACCTTCACCGTGTACGTCTTGCCGTTGCTCAGGCCGCTCACCGTGCCGCCGGTCGCCGAGCCACCGGCCGTCGCGGTCGCCGCCGTCGAGCCGCCGGAGTTGTAGGCGGTCATCCGGTAACCGGTGATGGCCCCGCCGCCGCTGCTGGCCGGGGGCGTCCAAGTGACGCTGACCGCCGCGTTGCCTGCGGTCGCCGTCCCGATCGTCGGTGCGCCGGCGACCGAGGCCGGGGTAACCGAGTTGGACGGCGCTGAGTTGGCGCCGTCGCCGATGGCATTGGTGGCGCGGACGCGCAGCATGTAGGACTGGCCGTTGGTGAGCCCGGTCACGGTGGCGCTGGCCGTCGTTGCGCCGACAGTGACAGACCCGGCCGCGCTGCCGGTGTCACTGTTGACCGCGGTCGCGGTGTATCCGGTGATCGTGGAGCCGCCGTTGTCGCTCGGGGGCGTCCAGCTGACGCTCGCGGCGGTGTTACCCGGCGTGGCGGTGCCGATCCCGGGCGAGCCGGGCGCCGTGGCGACGGTGCCGGGAATCACTGATTGCGGCGCGGATCCCGGGCTGGTGCCGACCGTGTTCGTGGCGGTGACGCTGATGTTGTACGTCTGGCCGTTGGTCAGGCCCGTCACGGTCGTGCTGGTGTTCCCGGCGAGCGTCGTCTGGCTCGTTGTGGCGCCGGTGCCGGGGTTGGTGGCGGTCGCCTGGTAACCGGTGATCGGCGAGCCCCCGTCGCCCGGTGCGGTCCAGGCCACGGCAGCCGATCCCGTCCCGGCCGTGACTGAGACGCCGGTCGGCGCCGAGGGTGCGGTCGCCGGGCCGTTGTTCCAGGCCAGGGCCGTGGCCGAGTCCAGGCTGTAATCGCGTCCGGTCGTGGACAAGACGTCCCACCAGTCCGCGAAAAGGAAGCCCGGGTCGGCGGCCGCAGCTTGGGCCACACCGTGTGCCCAGGCGGCCCGCTCGGACGGATTGGTCCCGGCCGGGATGTCGGAGCCGAGCTCGGTCAGTGCCCATGGCAGTCCGGTGTCCCGCGACGCGGCGATGATCGGGGCCAGGTAGTTCGACGGGATGCCGTACCCGCCGGTCTTGGCCTTGGCGTTGTAGGCGTCGAAGCCGAACACGTCGACGTCACCGGGCGTCGGGAACCAGTCGTGCCAGTCGGTTCCGGACTTCGGGTTGAGGGTCCACTTCATCAGGATGAGGGTCGGGATGCAGCCGGCGGCGCGGATGGCGGGGGCGTAGGTGTGCCAGGACGCGCGGTACGCGGCCTTCTGCGTCGCCGTGGTGAAGTTGTTCTCCGGCTCGTGCCAGTAGGTGACGTAGCACTTCATCCCGGTCGGCCGGGTGTTCAGGAAGCTGGTGAGGGCGGTGGGCGTGCCGGACTGGAACGACAGCGCGACGGTCCCGTTGACCGGGATCGTCATCAGCAGGGGGTACTGCGTCCAGTTGGCCGGGATGCCGGTGAGGAACACCCGCACCGAGCTGAGCGGACGGTTCAGCATCGATGTCAGCCGGTCCACGTCGTCGAGGGAGTTGATCGACGCGCCGTAGGGCGAGGTCGGGCTGACGGCGGGCGCGGAAACGGCGGTCGCCGCCTTTGGTGCTGTGGGGGCCGCCGAAGCGGGCGAGGTGGAAAGAGCCAGCAGCCCACCTGCGGCCATCGACAAGGCAGTGGCAGTCACGCTGATCCGGCGGAAGGTATCCATGCGCTATTCGTCGTCCGCACGTGCCGGCAACTGATGCGCCGTCCGGGTGACCCGGGAGCGCCGCTACGTGGGCCGCAGGTGTCGTCACGTCGGTGGCCTACAAGCCGCAGGGTCGAAAGGGAGCCGGCGCAGCCGGTATCGGTGATGTCGCCGCGGCGATTGCCCGGGGTCGATCCAGGGCGGGGGGTGGAAGCTGGGGAGGCCGTCAGGGTCGATGCTGACCGTCCAGCCTTGATGGTGAATCGTGCTGTGATGAATGCCGCAAAGCAGCACCAGATTCTCGACTGCCGTCGCCCCGCCGTCACTCCAATGCCGGATGTGGTGAGCGTCGCACCAGGCTTTCTTGGCCTCGCAGCCGGGAAACGCGCAGCCGTCGTCGCGGACGTTGAGGGCGGTGCGGATCGCCGGCGCGATAGTGCGGGTGGCGCGCCCCACGTCCAAGGGCTGACCGGCTGAGCCGAGCACGACCGGGAGGATCTGCGCGTCGCAGGCAAGCCGCCGGGCCACCTCCGGCGACGCGAGCTCACCGGTCTGCAGCCGGCCGCCGCCGGGCAGCCGCCCGACCAGCGTGGCGTAGTCGATCGTGACGACCACGGTCGGGCGCAGACCGCCGGAATCGGGCAACCCATCGGAGGCCAGCGCGAGCCGGGTCAGCGACACGAGCGCCTCGGCGCGGCGGCGTCCTGCGCTGCGCAGGTCGCGGGTGCCGTCCGCGGCGGGACGCGGTGCCGCCAGCGGGTCGATGGCCGCGCACAGCAGGGCGTCGGCCTCGCGATCCAGCCAGCCGTGCCAGCGGACCATGCCGTCCGCGGCCACACTGCGATGCAGCTCCCCGCCGGCCGGCTCGGCCGGAGCCGGTCCGTCGGTGTGGGGTGCGCTCCTTAGCGTCTCGGCCAGGTCGCGGCCGACTCGCGCCAGCAGTAGCGGGTCCAGCACGCACGCCTGGTCGATCAGGAAGTCCTCGGCGCAGGCTCGCGTGTCGGGGTCGATGCCGGCCGCCAGAAGGCCGAGCGCGGTGACGATGGTGCGGGCGTGGTCGGCTGACAGCCGGCCTGCGGAGAGTGCCGCGCCGGTCAGCGCGCACTGCCCACCCAGCGCGCTCGCCAACTCAACTGTGCGGGCCGCGGTCGTCGGGTGCGCGAGCTGGCGGTGCCGCAGCCACGCCGCCGTGTCGGTCGCCCCGTCGGCACGGCCCAGCCCGCGACCGTCGGCCTCGAAGACCGCCGCCAGCTTCACGGCGGTCAGGCGCGCCTCCGCGGTGCTGATTTGATCGAGCAGGCCGGCGACCTCGGCATCGGTGAGCGACCAGCAGGTGGCTCCGACCATCTCGGTCAGCGCGGTCGCGACGGCCGCCATTCCGGCGAGCATCGTCGACTCGACCGGAGGAGCGCTCGCCTGCGACATGGACCCAACGTAGCGGGGGGGTACGACAATTCTCGGGGCCGAGAAGCCCTGTGGACAAAGAGTTTCTCGCGGAGTCCCCTCGTGCGGCGGGCGGGTCCAGGCGGATGGCCCAGGGCTACTTGCCGAAGATGTAGGTCTGGCCCGCGGAGATGTGGATCGGCATGTCGCCGTACAGGAAGAAGCCCTCGCCGACGACGCCGATCTTGACCAGCATGAAACTGCCGAGATAGGTCTTTCCCACCGCCCAGGTGTAGGTCTTGCCGTCCACCGACACCCTTGCCGTGCTGCCGCTGGTGCTGAGCAGTTTGAAGGTCACCATCCCGGGGGTGCTGACCGGAGTGCTCTGCGTCGGGGCGGGCGCCGGGCTGCTGGACGCAACGGGCGCGGGGCTCACGGTCACTCCCGTGCCGGTGCCGGTCGAGGTGCCGCCCGTCGCGGTGGGCCCGGTAGACGTGGTGCCGGTTGGCATTGTGCCGGTTGATGTTGTGCCCGTCGCCGCTGCCGCCGCTACCACCGGCGGACGTACCAGCGGATTGAACGGGTCGCGGCCCACCACACCGGCGAACGTCTTCGTCACCGGCCGCGGTGAGGCACTGAACGTCGGAGCCGACCGGTGCGGGGCGGGTACGACCAGACTCGCGGGCAACGTCGGGCTCCCGCTCAGCATCGGCAGGATGAGGAAATACCCCAGCAGCGCGGCAACCAGCGCTCCGGCGCCCAGCAGCGCAAAGAGCTTGCGTCGGTCGGGGCCAGCGTCCGCTCCAGTTTCGGAGTCCATGGCCTCGAAGGGAAAGGTCGGCTCGGTCATCGCAGCACACTCACTTCGCGGGAACGGGGGTGACGGGGACTACAGGGCTGACCCCGGTGACGGGCGCGGCAATCACCGGGGCGACAAATACCTGACCGGTCACCGCGAGATCGAGGTTGCAAGGCGGCCTGCTGCACCCGCCGGTCCCACCACTGGTCGGCGCAGCCGCCGTGCTCGTGGCGGCCGGCTTGATCGGCGTACCGGGCCCGAGGGTGTATCCGCCGACTAGCAGGATCCGCTGCAATCCCTCGAGATTGGCGACGAACTGCTCGAGCTGTACGTACGTGCCATTCACCTTGATGGCCAACGGCACGATGGACAAAGGCGAAACAACGGGGCGCGCAACGGCTGCTGGGGGGGCAGCGGCTCCAGGCGCCGGGCTGGCCGCCGGTGACGGAGCGACCGCAACCGGGGCAATAGCAGGCGTATAGACGGCTGGCGGTCCGGGCGCGATGGAGACCAGGTCGACATGTGCGTTGGTCGCCGCGCCGGTGAGCGCCCGCACCAGTGCCGGCAAGGCGGCGTTGGCGGGAATCTGGCGGGCGAACTTTGCCAGCTCCGCCTGCTTCGCGGGCAATTGCGTGGCCTGCGCGCGTACGACGGCGAGCTGGGTGCGCAGGGTCGCGGTGGCCGCGCGCTGCGTCGTCGCCTGACCGCGGAAATCAGCGGCCTTCGAGCGCTGGGGTGATACCAAGAGGAACCAGCCCGCCGCCAGGATGACCAGGATGCCGGCCACCGCAAAGGCGATCCATTGCTGCAGCTTGCTCACGTCAGCTCCCGGCCGGTGTGGTGTAGCGCCCAGACAGGGCGGTGGCGGTGACCGTCACGCTGGAGGTAAATGTGTAGGTCTGATGGGAGCCGATGTATTGCTCCGTCGAGGTCGAGAAATACGGGTCAGTCCAGCCGCGCTCGGATGCCAGCGCATCCAGCCACACCGCGACATCGTCGTGGGACAACGCAACACCCGTGAAGGTGATGGTGGCGATTGCCGGCGTGACACCGGTCAGCGCCGTCGCGGGCGCAGCCGCCGCCGGGGCGACGGTGACTTGATTGAGCCATACGGTGCTGGGAATCTTCAGGCTCAGATCGGTCAGGTAGCGCGACCACAGCACCTCGGCGCCACCGGCGTCGCGGAGCAGCCCATGCGCCTTGTCGACCAGCGCATAGGTCTGGCCGACGTTGGCATAGTCATTGACCTGCTTCTGCACCGAGGCGTTCTCGGCCTGAGCGGCGGTCAGATCGCTCTGGCTGGACGAGACGGCCGCAGCGGCGAGAAAGTACAGGCCTACCAGCAGGACCAGTGCCAAGGCGACCGCGCCACCGAGGCCGGCTTGCACCACCCGCAGTCTCCGCCGCTCGATGATCTCAAGGGGAAGCAGGTTGACCTGGGGCAACGTCACCAGGCCGGTGGCGCCGGCCTTCTGCCGCGTCATAGTCCTCATGAGGCGATGGCCATCGCGAGTCCGACGGGTACGGAAGTCAACGGCGCGACCGCGTCGAGCTGCTCCTCGGTCAGACCCACATCGCCGACGGTCAGGTGGGACATGGCCGTACCGAGAACGACGGGCAGCCGGCTGCTCAGCGAAAGCCGAGCCGCCAGGCCGCGCAGCAATGATCCCCCGCCCGACAGCACGATGCGCCTTACGTCGACCGAGCCGGGCTGGGCGGAGTAATAGTCGAGCGAGCCGCGTACCTCTTCGACAAAGGCAGCTCCACCGTCCTCGATCGCCCGGTCGGCCGGGGCCGAATCAGCGCTGGTGGTGCCGGGTTCCTCAGCCATCCCGGTCTGCTGCTTCACTGATTCGGCCAGCTCGATCGGCATGCCGATCCGCTCGGAGACAGCTTCGGTGATGTCGGCGCCACCCATCAGCAGGATGCGGACGAATCGCGGGACGCCACCCTGGTGGACGATGATGTTGGTGACGCTCGCGCCGACGTCGACCAGCGCCTCAGCGTCGGCGCCGGACAGGCCGAGCTCGTCGACCTGGGCCAGCCCGCGCAGCAGGGCAAATGGAGTGAGGTCGATCATCACCGGCGTCAGACCGGCTTTCTCGACGGCGGCGACCGTACGCTGCACCATCTCGGCCGAGGCGGCGACGAGCAGCACCCGCTGCATGCGGCCGCCGGAGTCGTTGACGAATTCTTCCAATGGGTGGAAGTCGAGCACGGCCTGATCAACGGGCATGGGGATGTAGTCCTGCACCTGAAAGCCCAGCGACTGGCGGAACTCGGCCGCCGGCAGCCACGGCAGATCGACCTGGCGGACGACGACCTTTTGATTCGATACGCCCACAATGACCCTTTTCGTACGGAACTTCGTCGTGGCCCACAGCTGCTTGAGCGCACCCGCCACCGCATCGGCGTCGACGACCTCACCGTCGACAACAGCACCGGGCGGCAAGGCGACCTGGCCGAACTTGTCGAGGACCATGGGGCGCGGGCCGACGGACAGCTCGGCCGCCCGCACGCCTGACGTCCCGATGTCGAGACCTACGGCCGGTCGTCGCGCCACAGCGTTCCCCCTCGGTCGTGCGTCGGCTGATCGTTACTAGGCCCATCGGGTGAACAGAGCGCCAGCTTGAATCGCAACTGGCGGCGATGGGCTGCTGGAATCGGACAGGTCTACGCAGGGGCCATTGCTATTCCGGCTCACCATGTGTCGTAGCTCACTAAGTCGCGTTGCAGAGGGAATGGCTGCAATGGAAGCCGTGACGCCATGTGATGCAGCGAGACCAATGCCGTCAACTTTATGACCAGTGGCAGCAGTTTCAGCGGCGGGCACGTAGCGTTTCACTTAGTGCAGCAACGCACCGTAGTTTGCGGCCCGGGGGGGCGCGGACGAACCTTATCCCGCTCCGCCAGGAGGCAGCCATGTCGGTCACGTACTGCACTGAGTAGCAGCCCCCTTCTTCTTGAGCACAACGCGACGCCTCACGACACCGATGCACCCGACCACCGGTCAGCCCGACTCCTAGTCGCCGTCCCCGCGCATAACGAAGGAAGTCAGATAGCCGCGACAATCGAGTCGCTGCTGGCCCAGTCACAGCCGCCGGACGAGATCCTCGTGATCTGCGACAACTGCACCGACGCCACGGCCGAAATTGCCGGGCGCTATCCCGTCCGGGTCATGCACACCGTGAACAACTCCTACAAGAAGGCCGGGGCGCTCAACCAGGCCCTCGACGTGCTGCTGCCTAGGCTCGAGCCGCACGACATGGTCCTTGTCATGGATGCGGATTCAGCGCTGGATGCGGCGTTTCTCGAGACAGCCACCAGCCGCCTGGCTCGCGGCGATGTCGGTGCCGTGGGTGGGACATTCACCGGTCAACCCGGTGGCGGGCTGGTCGGCATGTTCCAGTGCAACGAATATGCCCGATACGCCCGCGATGTCGGTCGGCTCAAGGGCAAAGTGCTCGTGCTGACGGGGACGGCCACCGTCTTCCGCGTCTCGGTGCTCCTTGAGGTGCAGCAGGCGCGCGCCGAGGGCCGCCTGCCGGGTGGGACTGCCCAGATCTATGACACTCGGGTCCTCACCGAGGACAACGAGTTGACGCTGGCACTGCTGCATCTCGGGCACCGCGTCATTTCCCCGAAGGGTTGCCGCCTGACCACCGAAGTGATGCCCACCTGGCGTGCCCTAGCGCAGCAGCGCCTGCGCTGGAAGCGGGGAGCGCTGGAAAACCTCACCGACTACGGCTGGACCGCAGTCACCCGGGGTTATTGGGGCCGGCAGATGCTGTCGCTCTTCGGGGTCATCGTCACCTTCGTCTACCTGGGCACCGTCGCGTGGTCCCTGGCCGTGGGTGGCGGCCTGCACGTCCACCCGCTCTGGCTTGCCGTCACCGGAGTCTTCGTGCTGGAGCGGATAGTAACCGTGCGCAGCCGCGGGCCGGTGCAGATGCTGATTGCGTCGGTGCTGGTGATCGAGATGGTCTTCGACGTATTCCTGCAGGGCGTCCAAGCCCGGGCGTTCCTCGACTCCGCGCTACACCGCGAAAGGAGGTGGTAAAGGATGTACGACAAAAGCATCGCTGCTCTGAGCACGACGGCGGCCACCACAGGCACTCTGGCCATGACTGGCGCCAATCTGGTGTGGATCGTCCTCGCGGCTTTCGCCCTGATCGCGACCGGCCTCGCAATGCTGCGGATCGTTCCTCGCAGCCAGGCCTGATCAACCCGGTCGCCACCTGACGGCGACCGCATCCTTCCCCCTAACGGACCAGTCAGTCCGGCCTGCTTCGGGTCGATGCAGACCGGGTGCAACTGCGTCTGCGGCTCACCGCGCTTCTGGCCCTCGCCGTCCTGTCAACTGTGTTCCAGGGCGGCGGGCGGTCAGAAGCCGCGGCGACGGTCACCTCGGGGGCGCCCTTGAAGTCGCATGTGCGACTGGGTGCCTACGTCGACGGCATGGCGGCCGATCCATCTCGGCTCACTGCCTACGAAACGCTGCTGGGCCAGCCGATGGCGGTCGCCTCCTACTTCTACGGCTTCGGCGACGAGTTCCCCGGTGCAATCGAGACCGGCTTCGCGGACAGCGGAAGACGCGACGTGCTGTTGTCGTGGGACATGGGTCAGACCCACTTCACCGACTGGTCGGCCGGGAAGTTCGACAGCTATCTGCGCTCCATCGGGGCCCGAGCGCGGGCTTATCCGTACCCGCTGTACGTGCGGCCATGGCCGGAGATGAACGGCGACTGGCAGGACTTCCAGCCGACCGCCGCAGGTGAGAAGCCGTACGGCGGGACGCCGGCCCAATTCGTCGCCGCCTGGCGCCATGTCGTGACCACCATCCGGCAGGCCGGCGGCACCAATGTGAGGTGGGTGTTCAACCCGACCACCGACACCTACGCCGAGACCACCGACGTCCGCACCATCTGGCCGGGAGCTTCCTACGTCGACGTGCTCGGACTGGACGGCTACAACTGGGGCAACGGAGGGATCCTCCGCTGGCGTCAATTTGCCGACATCTTCCAGACGCAATACGAGCGGCTGACCGCCCTGCACCCCGCCGCTCCGATCTGGGTCTGCGAATACGGCTCCAAGGAACCGACCGTGGACGACGGGGCGCCCGTGGACGCACTGCATGACAAGGGCGTGTGGACCCGCAACATGCTGGCCAGCAGCGCATTCCCACGAATCAACACACTGATCGCCTTCAATGCGAAGAAGGAGCGGGACTGGCGGGTCGAGTCGTCCCCGGCCGCGCTGAGTGCTCTGCGGCCGTAGCCGCGTCAGCCGCCCTATCCGCCCAGTGTCGAGCGCAGGTAGAGGTGCGCCAGCTGCGGACCAGCGAGGATCGCCACCAGGGCGCCGGCCAGCATGTACGGCCCGAACGGCACCTGCGACTTCATGCCGCCGCGCTGGGTCGCGATCAGGAGCAGACCCCCGGCGGCGCCGAAGAAGAACCCGAGGAAGGCGCCGACGGCCAGCGTCCCCCAGCCCAGGTAGCCGAGGTAGATGCCAAGTACGCCGGCGAGCATCACGTCCCCGAAGCCCATGCCGCGCGGGTTGATGACGTTGAGCAGGAAGTAGAGACCGAACAGCGCCAGCATCCCGACCAGCATGGAGATGAGCTGCCCTGGGTGCCCGTCGACGAGCGCGGCGACGGTCAGCAGGACCAGGGCGACCGGGTAGGACGGAGCGGTCAGGGCGAAGGGCAGGCGCTTGTGGTCGATGTCGATGATCGCCAGGGCGAGCCCGACGGCAGCGAGGTAGAGGAACGCCGGCAGCGTGGCGTGGAGCCCGAACTGCCACGCCATCACCGCGAACAGGACCGCGGTGCCGGCCTCCACAATGGCGTATCGCGGGCTGATCCGTACGCCGCAGTCCCGGCAGCGCCCCCGCAGCAGCAGCCAGGACAGGACCGGCACGTTGTCCCGCGGCGCCACCGGCCGGTCGCAGGCCGGACAGTGCGACGGCGGCCGCACAACCGACTCGCCCCGCGGGACCCGCCAGATGACCACGTTAAGAAACGACCCAATGAGCAGTCCGATCCACGCAGTAAAGGCTACGAGGGCGGCTGTCATGCCCGGGCGGCCAGTCGCCGCGCGGGACCGCTAGGGCAGCACATCTTTGCTGTCGTCCTCCCGGAAGCTGGTGACGTGCAGATCAAGCATCGGACCCGGTGGGTTGGCGGCGAAGCAATGGTCGAGCTGGTAGAGCTGGTTTCCACCTAGAGAGACATCCCCCTGAGCCCACAGCGTGCCCAGGATATTCGGCCCGCCGTTACCGTTGTAGCTTCCCTCCGGCACGAACATCATGGCGTCGATCCATGTGTTGTTCCCCCCCTGGAAGGTCAGGCTGCCGTGACCGTCGACCACGATGGTCACCGACTTAGACGTGCAGGCGCCGTCCGGGGCGCGGTTGAACCCGGGGAAGTCGCCAACGCTCAGATTAACGCTGCTCTGATTGTCAAAGTAGACTACCGGCTGGGTGATGCTGTTGGCCGTGATCTGCGAGCCGATCCCGCTGCTGAGATTGTAGAGGCCCTGGGCCTTCGAGCGGGCCTTGAGTGCGGCATATTGGATGTCGGTGAGGCCACGGGCTTGGTAGCCGTAAGCCTGCAAGTCGGCGGCCCCGAAGAAGGTCGTATTGATCTGACGCGTCGTGCCGTCGCCGTTCTGAGCCGTGACAGCGCACGGGCTACCCGGCGGCAGCGGCCCCCCCCCGTCCCCCGACTGATCGAAGTTGATTGCCGGGTTGTTGGGGCAGGGCGCGCTGGGAGTGTGGATATAGCCGCTGGCCTGGCAATTTACGCCGGTCGAGACATGGCTGGTGCTGTGAGCCGCAGCAGGAATGCCCCAATAGCTGTCCGTGCCCGTAAAACGTGTCCCGTTGCCGTGGCCATCCTCCCGAGGGGAGACACAGCCAGTTGTGAAAACGCTCTCGTTCACAACGCTGGTGTTGCCGTTTCCAGCGAGACTGCCCCCGAACAGACCAACGGGAAAATGGTACGGAGTCACGTCGAGTTGCACCACGACGTTCCGAGCGGCCGGGCCTCCGCCGTAAATGCCCTCGGAGTGAATCCGGTACGTGCCGGTGCGTCTCGAGGGGGGGTTGAAGGCGAAGACGGCGCCGATCCAGACTTTGGCGCAGTTGGCGACGGTGCACGCCGACGAGCCGGCGGTCAAAGGAACCAACTGGGGGTTGGTTGGACTGGTCCAGCCGGCCGGGTTGCCGGTACAGGTCGTTGGCGCCGACTCGGGACAGGTGATAGCTCCCACACCGTTGGCACGGATGTATTCAATCGCCTGGGAGACGCCGGCATCGGAGGCGCCCAAGGCCGCCCCGGCTTGCCGGTCACGATCGGAGTTCCTGATGTTGCTGACGCCGATGGTGGCGACCGTGGCGGAGATGGCGGTCAGCGTGATCAGTAGTGTGATGGCGAGGATCATGGCGGCACCCCGGTCCCCACCCCGGGCCGGCTCGCTAAAAAGCCTGCGCATCCCGCGACTCCGCTCGATTGGTGTCATGAGGTGTTCCGGAGGGCCACTTGGGTCCGGTATTGCTGACGGTGGCCGCCTTCGACCAGAGTCAGGTCGAGCACGACCGAATCGATGAGCGGAAGCTCACCGGTGTTGACGTTGCCGTCGCTGTCACCAACGGGCGGCTCGGCGTCGTCGAGCTCTGTCCAGGACGTGACGCCGTCGCCGTTGCTGTCATACAGGTAAAGGTTGCTTCGGTAGAAGAAGATGAGCGACGTGACGTTCGCCGCAAGGATCGGCTGCGCGTTCCCTTGGCCGCAGCCGGTCCCGGTCAGCGGTCCGGGAATCAGCATCAATTGTTGTCCGGTCGAGCCGGCCGATGGCGGGGCGGGGTCGTAGCAGTAGGTGAGGACTTCAGGGTTGTTCGTGCTGGCAGCGTTGCAGGTCGGCGCTGGGCTGGGAGTTGGCACCGGTGCGACGCCGTTGATGCAGCCGTCGCCGTCGAAGTCCGCACTGAAGGTGACTGCGGTCACGGCGGTCGCCACGTAGTTGGGTCCGTCCGCGTTGCGCACGGCCAGGATGGCTGACGCTTGACGCAGCTCGCGGGTCATCCGGTTGACGGCAAGCCGTGCATTCTCGTTGATGTCGTTGCTCTGGGTGGTTGCGGTGGCTGACGCATTGGCGCTGAGCAGCATGGACATGCAGATCCCGCCGACCATCGCAAGAAGGACCGTGACCACCAAGAGCTCTACGAGGGTGAAGCCGTGCTCGCCACGCGGGGCTGTGCGCCAATGCCGTACGCGGCTCACCGGCCGTCATCCGCAACGCATGACAGGAGCCCGACTTGCACGCCTACGGATGAGGCCAGGTCGGAGCTGCCGCGGACCGGGCCGGTCGCCGCGGTGAAGATCCCGTTCAGGGAGTGAACACCGTTGGTCGCTCCCTCGCTCACTGATCGCAGCAGTGCCCACGAGTTGACGTAGTCCGACAAGTGGAGCACCGTACTGCCGTTCTGGTACACGACGATGCTTGCAGGCGGCAAAGCGACGAGCGGGTCCACCGCGCCGTTCATGCTGTAGGTCGCACTGACTCGGCCTGCGCTGCCGGTGCCGTTGTTTGCCACCCAATAATCGACCGTGACGGAGTAGGCCGCGGCAGAAGTCTGTTGTTGGGCATTACCGGGAAGTACGTTCGCCGCGCACTGCAGGGACGAGCTGGTCAAGGTGACGTCTACCAAGCCTTTGTGGTCGGATACGAAGGGCAAACCAGGAAAGAGCTGAACAGGGGTGCCGCTGTTGTTAGCCGCCATGGCACCGGAAGTCACGTTGTGGGGGGTTGTGATCAGGTCGGAGGCGCTCACCCAGGCCGAGCCGGTGACGGCCCGGGAGTTGCCGCTGGCGTCCGGAATGCTGACGAGCGGAGCCCCGGCGGTGAGCTGCAGTCGGGGGTCCAGTGCACCGTTCTGATTGTTGAAGGAGAAGAGGCCGCAGCTGTTGTTGTTGCCGGCAGCATCCAGAGCGGCCGAGATAAAGCCACCGGTTGCCGCGTCGGCGGGCACCCTTGGAAGCCCGTTGGCGACTGACGCGGAGCCTCCCTGAACATCACTCCGGCCGAAGCTGGCCCAACCGCAACTCCCCTTGCCGGCTATGGTTTGCCCGCTCACCGATGGTGTCCCAGTTGCCGTGCCATCGGGTGCGACAGTGAGCCAGTTCGCCGCCTGCGTGTCCGCGTTGGCACTGTCCTGGGCCAGGCCGGCGCGGGTAGAGCCGGAAGCCGCGGAACCGGTCGACAGGCTGCCGTCGGCGACGGACGTCGCAACGTCCGCTGACAGCGCCGCCGCCGCGGGGGAGGTGGAAGTGACTCGGAGCAGCTCCGCGCTCGCCCGGCTGGTCAGCAGCGGGGGAGGCACCCTTGTCTGCGTGATTCGCGTATAGGCCGAATATCGGTGAAACTTTCCGTTGACCGTCCAGGTCGTGAGCACCGTGACACCCAGCAGCAGCGTGGGTGGCGCGTCGTTCGCTTCGACCTGGCTGTCGTACGTGGGGAAGAGTGTTGCGGCCGCTGCGGTCCCGTTTGGGCTGAGGAACTGTGCGTCCACTGTCTGGCTGAACGCGGTGTAGCCGGAAAGGCTGGCAATGGAAACCCGGTAGAAGGGCACCGCCGGCTCCCCGGCCCCTGGGGTGCCGCTGCTCACCCACTGACCGGTGGCCGTCTCACCGCCGATCGTGTACACGGTCGGGGATGTGGCCAGGTCGGTGTAGTACTGGTCCAGCAGATCGACGAAAGGCCCGTTCTGCCGCTCCACGTGGAACTGCAGGTCGCGCATGCGCTCGATCCGCTGTTGCGCCAGATTCTTGGCCTGGGTATTCGTCTTTGCGAAGGTGGCTGCCTGCGCTCCGACGATGAGGAGCGGCACGACACCTGCGGCGCCCAAGGCAAGAACGACGAGGGCGACCAAGACCTCCACCAGGGTGAAGCCGCCGTCGAGCCGCTCGGGCCCAACGCGCGCCGGCCACTTATGCCAGTGAGACACGGGAGGTCAGCCCCTCAACCGTGACGACGTACGCCTTGGACGTCCCCGTCCGGGTGATCCGGACGCTTCCGGCGATGGCGTTGCCTCTCGGGTAGACGTATGCACAGGCGTTCGGCTGTGGGCACGCTGTGTACTGGTTGGGAATTGCCGGTGTGGGGGGCGTGAAGGTGACGGCACTGAGTCCTATGTTGGGCGCGTCGGTGGCGCCGAGCGCCACCCGGTTGCCGGCGACGGTGCAGTCGGACCGGTAAGTGCCGTACACGTTGGTCGATGCATTGAAGTAGATGCAGTAGGTGCGGCCTTCGGACAGCGCACGCTCGGACACGTTGCGCAATGCCGCACGCACCTCGACCGCTGTGCTCTTCTCTCTGGACGAGTTGAGGTAGGCGACAAAGGTCCAGGCAGCCGTTGCCATCAGAATGCCGGCCAGCGCAATGACGGCGATGACTTCGATGAGCGTCGTGCCGTCTTCACGTCGTGCACGCATCAACTCACCCCTTCTAAGTCGAGCCTGCTCGAGCTGCGACTTTCGGTCACGGGTCGATCGGTGCTTCAGCACGAGGGGCCGCCTCCGTTGAGACGGCCCCCATGCCTCTTGTCACCTATTTCATTCCGGTCGAGCAGGCGGTGGTGATGAAGCCGCCGGTCGCCTCGGCCTGCACCAAGGTGAGCGTGTTCCCCGTCGTCCTTGCGCCACTTCGCGAGCACCGAAGCGGCTCCGCTGTTCGGTAAGGAACGGAACCCCGCCGTCACCAGCTGCGTCAGCGTGGCGTAGCTGCTGTTATCGGTGAGGTACGTCTCCTGCATGGTCGCCAGCGTGCGGAGGTCGCTCTTGGCCTGGGCGTCGTAGCCCTTCTTGCGCTGATTGAGAAACTCCGGATTGGCGACCGCGGCCATGCCGATGATGACCACCAGCAGCTCGATCAGCGTGAAACCTTCGTCCCGCTGATCAAGGGACGTGCGATTGCGGCTCAGCACGACCGCGTCCTCTCCGCAGTAGCGACAACGGATATGGGTGCCCGGCTGACCGGGCTCACCCGCCGTGGGTGAGCCCGGTCCCGAGCCCAACTCGGGGCCTCAGCCAACTGATGCGACAGTCGGCCCCGAACCGATCAGGTGCAGGCGGTCGTGGATAACCCGCCGTTGTTGCTGTCGTAGTAGAAAATCGCAGTTGACGCCGAGACAGCCTTGAGGCAGTAGCTGTCTGACCCCGTCGTTGCAGGAGCCACCGGAGTGCCCCGGGTCGAGACGATACTCAACGTGGAGTTGGGTGAGGTCTTCCAACCAACCGTCCCCAGCTCCGTAGTGCTGGCACTGTAGGCTCCCTTGTCCGTCAGCCAGGTTTCCTCCGCCGTGGCGGCGTTGCGCAGGTCGCTCTTGGCCTGGGCGTCGTAGCCCTTCTTACGCTGGTTGAGGAACACCGGGATGGCGATCGCGGCCAGGATGCCGATGATGATAATGACGACTAGCAGCTCGATGAGGGTGAAACCCTCATCTTTCTCATCGAGCGACTTGCGGATGCGAGCGAGCATTGTTGCCCCTTCCAGGACAATGACGATGATTGGAGCCACCGCGTCTATACGCCGCTACCAGCTCCATGACTCTGAGATGATCGGCAACCAGCGCTTCGACCTTGAGCCGATCAGCGATCAGCTTCGGTGACCTAGGTCACTTGATCAGGTTGAAGATCTTGAAGATTGGCATGTACATCGCCACGATCATCGATCCGACCACCGCGCCGAGGAAGGCGATCATCAGCGGCTCGATGAGGGCGGTGAGCGCCTCGGTAGTTGCTTCGACTTCCTGGTCGTAGAACTCGGCGATCTTCATGAGCATCGTGTCCAGTGCGCCGGTCTCTTCACCGACGGCCATCATTTGCACCACCATGGGGGGAAATACCGGATGCTCGGTGAGTGGGCCGGTCAGCGACTCACCGGAGCGCACGCTGTCTTGCACGGCCCTGGTAGCGCGCTCCAGGACCACACTGCCGGTGGTGCCGGCGACGATGTCCAGGCTTTGCAGGATGGGCACGCCGGAACGCATCATGGTGCCGAGGTTGCGCGCGAAGCGGCTCAGGGCGATCTTGCGCACCAGGCCACCGAAGACGGGCAGCTTCAGCTTGAGTGGGTCGAGAACGTTGCGTACGCGAATGTTTCGCTTGACCTTGCGCCAGATGACGG
>JAABUW010001867.1_pt1 | contig 33440 bp, 3 predicted proteins | sample 5560081 | NCBI WGS metagenome assembly JAABUW01 (sample SAMN10711882, study PRJNA513363) | rock metagenome | isolation source: Antarctica rocks | place: Antarctica: Victoria Land, Knobhead sud | reverse complement strand
TAACAAATTGATTTAAATATTGTTATAATATATTATTAATTATTTTCTAATATATTGTTGAAATATTTGTAAATTCGAACAATATTATTATATATTTGTATAATCTATATTGTGTGCAAAAAACTATTTTTTACTTTTTTTCTATTTTTATTCTAATTTGATTGTATATTTTTTGTAGATTTAATTTAATAAAATATTTTGCTTCAAATAGTTAATTTTGAAACTTGTTAATATTAAATAGTAAATATCAATTTTTAATTATAATATTATTTAGTTTTCGATAATCGATATATAGATAAAAAGTTTTATTCTTTTTTAATATAAAAAAAATCAAATATTCTATCTATAATTAAATTTTTCTAATAAATTTTTCTTTTTGTTTTTTGTTAGATATTTGCAAAATACTTCGAGTTTTTTCTTAAATAAAATATATATAAATTTAAATATAAATTGTTTGTCTAATTTAAATCTAATTTTGTAATTTTACAATTAATATTTAGAAAAAGTCTCTATTGTTTTCTTTTCTTAAAATAGATACTTCTAATTGTTGTATATTTGTAATATATATTTTAGCAGTTTTTTTGCTATATTAGATAGTTCAAAATTTTTAGAAAATTTGTAATTTTCTTTATTTATTTTAATTTTATTATTTAATTAATTTTTGTTTGTATTTGTTGAGTCGAACTCTATTAGATTGTTTTTTTGCAAAAATATAAACTTACTATTTGCAATCGATTTTCGACTTAATCTTTTATTTATTATCGAATACTATCGATATATAGATTAAATATAAATTATATAATTATATTATGCAAATTTGAATACTTGTATATTTTAGTTAACTTTTAAATTATATTGTTTTAATTAAGATATTTTTAAAACAATATTATAAATAACTATTTCTACTATATTAAAGATTAGTTTTTTGTAATATTGTTAAATAACTATTGATAATAATTTTGTTTTTTTATTTATTTTTCTATTTTTGTCGAATAATAGATTTCTATTTACAACTACTAGATTGTATATATTAGATTTTTTTTAAATAAAATACTTTTCTTTTTTAACAAAAGTTCTAACTATAAAATTATCTATTGTATTAGAATCGATTATTATAGTAAGTTAATAACTATTAATTTTAACTAATATAATAAAATATTGTATATATATTGTTAAATTTAGTTGCTGTTGTTAAACTAATATATTGCATTTCTTTAATATATTTTTTATTAAGAAATTTAAACTTTTTTCTATTTTTGTATTGCAACTTTTGCTTCGAATATTTGTTTGCGCTAAGTTTTTTTTTATACTAAATTAATAATTTTGACTTTCTAGAAAATTAATTAACTTCTTCTTTATTGTTTAGATAAGTTTAATATAAGTTATTATAATATTTTGTTTAATTAAGTATTGTATGTTTTTTTGTTTTTTCTATCTTCTTTCGAAATAGATTTATATTGCTTAATTGTTGTTCGATTTTATTAAAAAAAAAAAATTCTATAGTAATATTGCTTTCTAGCGCTTTTTTGCATTTATCTACAATTTAATTTATTTCTTTTTCTTTTAATAAACTAGCTAAAATATCAAAATATTTTGTAATATTGTCTAGATATTTGTAAAAGTTTTTTTAGCTATACTTGTTGTCTAAATTTGTTGCTAAATAAAAATATAATATTTTTGATTATTTTGCTTTTATAGTTTTATTAAATATTTAATTAATTTTCTATATAAATGTAGATATCTTGTCTAATAATATTTTATCTAAAACTTTCTATAATTAATTTGAATTTTTTATTAAATAGTAGTTGTTATTCGATTTAATCTTAAGAATATCTATTTTTGTATCAATTTATTTTCTAATATTGTTCTAACTATTAAATATCTCTTTTAATATAATATTGATCTATTAACAATTTATTAAATTCTATAATTAATAATCTTTTGCAAAATAATTCGATTTGCTATATAAATAGTATATTTTTTGAAATTTGTTATTTTGCTTTTTTCTAAAATTCTTTTCTTTATATTGTTAAATAAAATTTAATTTTATAAATACAAATTTACAATAGTTAAGATTACTATATTTTTAATTAAAACGAAATTTTTTCTGCTAATATTCGATTATTAATTCAAATTTTTTTTTTGCTCTTTCTTGAAATTAATTGTATTTTTTTTATAGCTTTTTTATACAATTTGTTGTTGAGATCGATAGCTATTTTAATAAAATTAAATATATTGCTAAGAGTTTTTCTATTATATATAATTTTGTTTTTTAAATTATTTTTAAGATTTTGTCGAAATATTGTTATAAATACAATATTGTTTTATTTGATTAAATTGATATATTTTTAAAATCTAGCAATATAGTCTATTGCAAAAATTTGTTAAATTAGATATTGAATTATTTTTTTTGTAATTTGTTTTTTGTTAAATATTTTAAAGATTTTTCGAAACTCTTTTTTAAAATTATTGAAGTTTGTAAATATTGTATAAAGATTTTTGCTATGATTTTTTAAATATTTTTATAAATTTGATTTAAATTAATACTAAATTCTTTTTTTAAAAAATATTAATACAAAAATTGTCTTCTAATTTGCTAAAACAAAATAGAAGATAAAATAGATATCTATTTGTATAAATTAGTTTTTTAGATTAATACAATTTTTATAATAGATATCGAATTTATTGATTCTAATTTTGTTGTCTTCTATAATCGATAATTAATATAATACTAATAAACTAGTGTTCGAAATAGAGACGCGTTAATCTAATACAAATATTTTTAAAATATTCAAAATATTACGCTAATACTTTTTTCGAAAATATTAAAATAAATTATATTGTTAAAGAAATTTGTAGATATTTTTAGACAATATAAACAATTACTTAATAACAAGAGTTTGCAACTATAGATAGTTTCTATATTTAATAAATTTTGAAAAAAATTCGATAAATTAGAGTAACAATAAGTAAAAATCTATAATAAGTTAAACACAATTTATAAGAGAGTCGTATCTAGAAAATCTATATACTAAAAAAGATTTTTCTTGCTTATTATATTTGTTGTCGAATATATCGAGATCTACTTGTTTTGCTTGCTATTAAATATATCGAGTTTTGTTTGCTTTGTTTGCTGTTAAGTATATCGAGCTTGTCTATTAGTGTGTCGAGCAATGCTTGTTTGCCAAGCTGTCGAGCATGCAGATAATTGTGCTATATGCTACAGACTGTTCTGTAGAATATATATCAGCTGTAACGAGCTAGGGTCGTAACATTATATTACAAAAGTTCTTAACTTTTCTTTAATTATTTTTTTGCAATAATACTATTGCAATATAGTTTATTGCAAATTATTAATTGTTTTAAAATAAAATCTATAACGCGATTAAGTTTGCGCAGATAAAAATAACTATTCTCTACAATATAAAGTATCGCAAATTAGATTTTTACAATAGTATCTATATTAAAATAATTAAAATTAAAGAGATCGAATATTATTTGTTTGTTAAAAACTCTAATCTTAATATTAAAAAAATCGATTTGTTTAAAATTATTTGCAAAATAGAAAATCTAGCATACAAGCTAAACTTATTATTGTATATAAAGATATACAATATTATTTTAATAAAATATTTAGAATAGATTAATTACAATACTTTGTAATATAATATTTTATAATCGTTTTTAATAGAATACAAGAATAAGAAATTGTATATAATCGAAAAAGTAATTAGAGAAAAAATAAAAAACAACAAGTTAAAATATATTATTAAATAAAAAAATTATAGAAAATTTATCTAAGAGTTGACAAAAATTATAGAAACTAATATATCGAATTTAATAGCGTATCTTAGTTAACAAAAATTAATATATCGATTGTAGTATTATATATCTTTTTGAATATAAAATAACTATTAAGATTTACTTTGTATTTATTTAATATATTTATTTTTTAATTTTATTTTATTTACAATTACTTACTTTATCTTCTTTGTATTTATTAATTATTTATTAATTATTATTCTTATATAAGTTATATATCTTTTGTTGCGATAGTTAGCAATTCAATTATATAAGTAACAGCTCTAAAGAGTATTGCTTCTATATAGTAAAAAATATAGCAATATTTTCGAACAACTTCGAAAATAATTCGATTATTTGTTTTAAAAAAGATCGAGATATCTTAGTTAATTTTGCACAAAATACAATTAAAAAACAAGAATTATTATTGTTTTAAAATTTATTTAGTATTGACAATAACAAAACAAAGTTTATAAATATCTTATATTAATACTCTATATTAATTTGAATTGCGCAAACAATTATTGTATTATATTAAGTAAAATCTAATACAAAATCGACTAAACAGAATTTTTACAAGCACAAAATGTATTTGTATATTTAGTATAGTATTAAAATTAAAAATATATTTGTTAATATAATCTTAATCGACTTTTACTTATATAGAATTCTTGAAATCGATCTTGCTAACTTTAAAAAATAATTTGTCGATTTTGCAAATAATTAAAAAATTTGCGTCTCTTGCAAGAATCGCAAAAAGATAGCTAAGTTTTGTAAAAATTTTAAAACAAAATAAAAATATTACAAAATTGTTAACTATTGATTTCTTAATAACAAAAGTTGCTTTTCGAATATATTAAAGAAATCTAATTTTAATAAGAAGTATCTTATATATATGCAACAAAATAATATAAATCTATTAGACAAGTTAATAATAAGCAAAAAAACAAAAAAATAATAGAAAAAAACAAATTTTTTAATACAATTAAGAAAGAATATTGCAATCAAAAATCTTAACAATTAAATTGTTGTTAATTTTAATTTTTTTATAGTTATAAACAAGAACAAACTTGCTATTGTTATTAACAAGAACAATAACAACTTTGTTATCAATATAACTATTGTTAATAAAAACAATACTAAATCGAAATTAAACTATCTTGTTATATTTTAAACAAAGATATATAATTGCGACGCAATCTAAGATTTTTTTGCAAATAATTAGATATCTATTGTTAACAAAAACAATAAATAAAATGCTAATAAAGATCTAATTGGCAATTCTATATATACAAACTTTTATTTTACTAAAGATAATTTAATTTTCGCGCAATAAATTTTTTTTGAACTTAAAGAAAAATTTTCTCTTTCTAATATATATCGATTATAGATAGTAAACTTATCAATTTTTTCAATATTTCTTATTGCAAATATTGATATTTATTTTTACGCTATAGTTTATTAACAAATATTAGTAGCAAATATAGACTTTTTAGTATTGTTAGCAAATTTTATATTATTTTTTAATTGCAATTTAAATCTTGTTATTAATACGCTCTTTTGTTTATTACTTTCTTATATAATGCTCTTCGACTATAATATATTAACTGTAACTAAGAAAAAGTCGATCGAGAAAAATAAAAAAAATAATAATAATTTAAAATTTGTAAATTAGCTATTATTAAACAAAGATATTAATAAGATTGCGATTTAAAATTAGAATCAAAATTAAAAGTTAGAAAATTTCGATTGTTTTTCTTCTTTTAAATTATATTAGAAATTTGAAAATTAATTATAAAATAATATTGCGTATTAATTAATTGAAGTTGCAAATATTACTAGATACTTTAGATTTATTTATAGTGCAATTCTACAATTGTTGTTAAAAAATATTGTCGCAATAGATTGAGATAATTGCAAAAATATATACAAAAAACTTCTTAATTTAAATATACAAATTATTAATATCTATAAGACTAATTGTCTCTTCGACGTCAAAGCTAAAAACAAAATTATAAATTCTTTTGTTAAACAAGTAATATAGAACAAGTTTGCAAAAATCGATTTACTTCTTTACAACGCGCATATTAATATTAACAACTTTAACAACGCTATCTAATTATAGCAAGTAACAAACAATTACAATTTAAAAAACAATTTATAATTTTTTTATATCAAGACATACTATTAGCGAATTTTTTGTTTCTAATTGTTTTTTTCGAATAACAAACAATTATAGTTTTACAATTTCGATCTCTCGATTTCTTAGATTACTTTTCTCTAATAATTTTTTTTCTTAATTAACAAATTTTAAGATATATTATTAGCAAATCTTTCGTCTCTAATTGTTCTTTATTTGTTTGTTTATTTTTCTCGATAACAGTTATTCTTGTCGACAGCAATTTTACTCTAAGAGCGGAAAAATGTTACGACATCGCAATAGAGATCGATAATAACAACAAATAGATCAGAGTCTATCTAGCATCTTTCTTACTAATAAGACCGGGATAACTGTATTTAGACAGACTTCCATCGATAGAATAGAACTATGCTTCCTACAACCCATTTTCCGCACCATAGTGCTTCGTCCATAACAGCGAGTATAACATCATCGACAATGTTTCTAAACATCTGCATTAATTGAAAGGAAGAATATTATCTATTAATTTCACTGAGACTCCCCGAGCTCGTACAGCGATTGTACGATAACTTGTGGACTCTTCCAGTCTAAGGTCGAACGCCAAATTCAGATTATTCTATATATTATATAGCGAGTACATTGATTTTTGTCAAATCCTTTTCTTCTCCAAGTCTCGCCCTCATCATGAATTGTGCAAGGTAATCGCAATAACATATATGCCATGAGGGATTTTAAGCCGCACGCTGCGAGTGTATCGCTACTTCCTCAGCACCGCTCTTTCCGCAAATTCGAGGAAAGAGCTAGATTTGTGGCGCTTTCTGTTTACTTGCCCCCTTTTCCCATCTTCTGGTCTTCTCTCCTCTCTTCTCTTTCTCGCCCCACCCTCTTCCCATGCACACACACACACACACACACAATGTCTTCCCAACCATCACACACCCTTATGGGGTCTCCTCCCCCTCCCACTCGGCCTCGTGCAAGCACAAGTGCCAATCTGCCAATGCTGTCCCCCGCCAGCGGTTTCTTCTCTACTCCCCATCCTCACACATATGTCCCCTTCCATTTCGGTGTTGAATTTGAAATGATTCTGGGCTTGAAGGCTGATGATTCACAGGCTCCAGATCCTGATGCTACTGTATCCCAGTTGGGCAAACTGCATCTCAAATTCTGCGAAGATGTGGCAAGAATTCTCACCAGCCACGGCATGCCTTGCAACTACTTCGACTTGGGAGATGGAGACCAGCCAGATTACTCGAAGTGGAATGCCATGATCGACAGTTCGCTCTCCAAGAAGCATATGCGAGCTGGTTTTTGTAAGTTAATTATTAGACACGGTAAACTCCGGACTTGTGCTAATAATCTTTCTCTCAGTTCCTATTGAGATTGTATTATCCTTTATTGAATTATCTATAAAATTATTAAATATAAGATTATTTATAGTTGCAAACTCTTATTACTAAGTAATTGCTTATATTACTTAAAGATATCTACAAATCTTTTCGATAACATAATATTTTTTACGAAAATACTAGCGTAATACTTTAAATATTCTAAAAATATTTATAATAAATTAATATATCTTTATCTTAAATATTAGCTTATTAATATTATGTCAATTATTAATTATAAGAGATAACAAAATTAAAATTAATAAACTTAATATCTATTATAAAGATTGTATTAACTTAAAAAATTAATTTATATAAGTAAATATCTATTTTATCTTCTATCTTGTTTTAAAAAATAAAAAGACAACTTTTGTATTAATATTTCTTAAAGAAAGAGCTTAGTATTAACTTAAATTAAATTTACACAAATATTTAAAAAATAATAGAAAAAATCTTTGTGCAATATTTATTAACTTTAACAATTTTAAAAGAGAGTTTCGAAGAATTTTTAAAATATTTAACGAAAAACAAATTATAAAGAGAGTAATTTAAGATTTAATTTAACAAACTTTTGCAATAGATAATACAATTAAATTTCGAAAATATTCTAATTTTATTAAATAAAATAATATTATATTTATAACAATATTTCGACGAAATTTTAAGAACAATTTAAAAAATAAATTTATATATAATAAGAGAACTCTTAACAATATATTTAATCTTATCGAAGTAGTTATTAATATCGACAACAAACTATGTAAAAAAGTTATAAAAAAATACAATTAATTTTATAAAAGAACAAGAATCTTCTTTAAATTAACAATTAAATATTAGTAAAAAAAAAATTAAAATTAAAATTATAGTAATCTAGACTATTGTAAGCTTGTATCTATAAGACTAGATTTTACTTAACAATATAAAGAAACAAAAATTTAAAAAAACAAAATAACAAATCTTAAAAAATATACTAATATATATATAGCAAATCGAATTATTTTGCAAGAGATTATTAATTATAAAACTTAATAAATCGCTAGCAAATTAATATTATATTAAGAGAGAAATTTTATAGCTACAACAATATTAGAAAGCAAATTAATACTAGATTAATTGTATTAAATTAAGTTAGTTTAAAAAGTTAAAATCGAAAAGTTAATTTAATTTTTAATATTAGAATTAACAATTTAGATTAAGTTGCAAACTTAGAATCGAAAATAAATTTAAAAAATTGATTTAAAATTTTAAGACTACTATTTTTAGTAATTTATTTTATTTTTAGTAATAGTTAATTAATAATTTAATAGAAATAATTAATCTATTTAATTTAATTAATAAATATAGTATATTGTTTTTATATTATATATTACTATTGTATATTATCTAAAAAATAATTAAAAATCTAAATTTAAACTTTTTTTATACTATTTTTAGTATTTTTAATGTTCTTAATATCTCGATTTAATTTCTAATATTAAAACAAAGAATTAAGTTGAGTTAAGTTAATTTAATTCTAAAATAATAGAAATTAAATTATATTTTAGATTAATTTCTAATGTTAAAATTAATAAGTTAAGTTAATTCTAAAAGTTAAAATTAAAACTCGATTTAATAATTAATCTATTTAATATAAAAACAAATATTCTTAAAATTAGATTAAATAACAATTATTATTTGATAAAGAATTTAAATTAGATATAAAAAGTTCTAGATAAAATATTATTAAGCAAGATACTTGTATCTACGTAAAAGTTTAATTAAATACTTAAGAAAATTATTAATTTTTATAGTTTAATTATTGACTTAAACAAAGAGTACAACTAGAAGAATTTCTACAATTGTATAAAATATATTAAAAATTATTAAAAGTTATTTCGAAACTTTAGTTAATTTATTAAAGATTGTAAACAAATGCAAAAAGAAACTAAAAAGCAATATTATTATATAAAACGATTTAATATTATTACAAAGCAACTAAATTATGCAGGTTTTAATTAAACAATTTGTTACAACAATTTAGACTAATTGTTTAGAACTAAATTTTTATAAATTTGAAATCGATTTTTATAAATTATAAAATTACTAACTATATTGGGTTAAAGTTTGACCTAATTAGATATAACTTTCGGATCGGATTTTCGATTTTAGGGAAAAATCGACTCGAACAATTAGTCTATAACAATTTATATTAAACTTATCTTAAAAACAAGAAAGAAATTAATTATTTCTCTAGAAAGTTAAAGTTATTAATTTAGTATCGAAAGAAATCTTAGCGCAAACAGATATTTGAAGTAGAAACTACAATATAGAAGCAAAAAAAAGTTCAAATTTTTTAATAAAAAATATATTAAAGAAATGCAATATATTAACTTAACAATAGCAACTAAACTTAATAGTATATATACAAAATTTTATTATATTAGTTAAAATCAATAATTGTTAATTTATTATAATAATCGATTTTAATACAATAAGTAATTTTATAACCAAAGCTCTTATAAAAAGAAAAGAGTATTTTATTTAAAAGAAACTTAATACTTACAATTTAATAATTGTAAATAAAAATTTGTTACTTACAAGAAATAAAAAATTAAATAAAGAAACAAAATTATTATTGATAGCTATTTAGCAATATTACAAAAAATAAATCTTTAATATAATAAAAATAATTATTTATAATATTGTACTTAAAATATCTTAATTAAAGCAATATAATCTAGAAATTAATTAAAATACACAAATACTTAGATTTGTATAATATAATTACGCAAATTTATATTTAATTTACGTATTAATAATATTTAATAATAGATAAAAGATAAAAGATTAAGTTACAATTCGATTGCAAGTAATAAACTTGCATCTTTGCAAAAAAACAATTTAATTAAGTTTAATTTAATAAATATTAATATAGATTAGCTAGATTATAAAGTTAAAATAAATTAAAAAAACTACAAATCTTCCAAAAATTTTAAATTATCTAATATAGCAAAAGAATTGCTAAAATATATATTACAAATATATAACAATTAAGAGTATTAATTTTTAAAAAAGAAAACAACAAAGATTCTCTTTAAATATTAATTGTAAAATTAGATAAGCAATTTATATTTAAACTTATATATTTTTTATTTAAGAAAAACTTAAAATAATTGGCAACATTTAGCAAAAAACAAACAAAAAGAATTTATTAAAAAATCTTAATTACAAATAAAATATTCAATTCTCTTTATACTTTAAAAGAACAAAATTCTTGTCTATATATTAATTATTAAAAGTTAAACAATATTATAATTAATATTTATTATTTATTATTTAATATTAGCAAACTTTAAGATCAATTATTTAAAGCAAAATATTTTATTAAACTAAACTTATAAGAAGTGTACAATTAGATTCGAATAAAAACAAAAAAAAGTTAAAAAATAACTTTTCGTATACAATATAAATTACATAAATATACAATAATATTATTCGAATTTACAAATATCTTAATAATATATTAAAAAATAAATAATAATATATTACAATAATATCTAAATTAAATTGTTATAATATACTTGAATAATATTATAATTTATTCGAATATTTTAAGAAAATATGTTAGTTATATTTATAATATACTAAAATATCTAAATAAAAGAAATCTATATTTTAAATTAAATTAATGCAAATTTTATTTAAAAAAAGTTAATTTTTTAAATTTGTTGTTAAACAATATAAAGTATATATAAATCTTAAGAAACTGCAAACAATTAAAGAATAAAAATTATCTATTAATGTTAAAGAAGTATAATTCTTTTTAAATTTTATAAATTATAATAAGAAGTTTATTAAAAACTACTTTATTAATACAATATTATTAACAAACTTTATAAAAAAAAATTAGAAATATTAAAATTAATAAAAGAGAAATTATTTTAAGATTTTAAGTTAAACTGTTTAAAACAACTAGTATTAAAGATATATAATTTGCGATTGTTAAATAAAATTAATATTAATATATTAAATTCAATTATCGATATATACTTTAATTAAGAATATAAAGATATATAATACTTAATAATATATTGTTCGAAAAAACTTTTGTTAATTAAATAAAATTATAACATTTATAATAAAAAATTACTTGCTATTGTAGTTTCTCTAAAGTTATAAAAAGTAAATATAGAAAAATTCTTATAAATTATAAAAATCTTGTACACTTTATTATTATTAAATATTTTAATAAAAAACAAATATAATAATTAGAGCAATTTAAATAATACAAGTTTAAAATATAATATACTTTAAATAAAGATAATAATAAAGTAGATATACTTAACAAAAAAAGCAATTATATAAAAACAAAGAAATTGTTTAATTACAATATATTTAAAATTAATAATAACAAATTAATGTTAACAAATAGATATAAACTAAATACTATTTTACGAATACTTAAAGACAATATAGAGAAGTTTTTAATAAAGAAAGAAAAACTTTAAATATCTATTAATAAAACTAACAAATATATAAGAGAATATTATAATAAATTACTACAAGAGTATTTAATAGTAATTAATACTCTTTAATTTTTACGTTAGTATTATTTGTTTTTATAGATAAAACAAGTTACTAAGATATATATCAAACAATATTTTAGTTATTAGCAAAACAAATATAGTATATATGCAAACTATAACAAAATTTAATATTAGAAATTATTTAAATTGTTATAAAATAAAATTATAATAAACTTTATTATTAAATTGCTTAAGTTAATAAATTTAACAATTAAAGACAAATATAATTTGATACTAATAATAATTAAGAAGCTTATTAAATACTTATATATTATTATATATAAAAAGAAGTTTATAATAAAACAACTAGAATATATTGTATTAAATTAACTTATATAATATTATAATATATTTAAAGAATTAACAAGTAATAGAGACAAGCTCTTTATATCTAGACTAATTGTTAGATTGACTTTTGGTTTTAACTTCTGAAATCAAATTAATTCGACAATTCTAACATTAGAAATCGATTCGAATATCGATTTTTTTAAAATTGAATCGAATCGAATTAACTTAGATTTCGATTTCAACTTTTAAAATTAAACTGAAGTTAAGAAATACTAAAAATTGATTAAAATTAACTAGTTTTAATATATTTTAAACTCTTTTAGTTATTTATTATAATAACTACTAATATATATTATATATATATATTACTTTTGCCAAAATATTGCGTTTTTAAAAAATTACTATTTATATAATTCGATTTTCGATTCCAATATTAGGAATTAACTTGATTCGATAATTTAACATTAGAAATTAAATCGACTTTTCAATTCTAACTTTTGGAATTAACTTAACTCGATTTAGATTAAGTACTTAATTCAAACTTAATAACTCGACCCGACGTAATCAATCTATTTATATCTAATTATTAAAGGAATCTCTTCTTTTGATATTAAATACAAAACTTCGAATATTTATTATTTATTACTTAATTATAAATAGTTAAATAAAGCAAACAAATTAGAGTTTTAAACAATATTTAAGATATTATATTAACAATACTTATAACAATTAAATATTACTTTTATTCGCATTTGTTAATACAATTAATTGTTAAAAGAATAATAATACTAAAATAGATATACAACAATATCTTAAAAATACAAGATCAATTAATCAAATATTAAAACAAGGAATAAAAAACAATGTCTTAACTAAAAAATAAAAATAAAATATATCTTTTTACAAAAAAATAAAAAATAAAAAAGTTAAACAAGAAATTAAATTATACTAAAATTTATTGTTTTTTGTTGAAAAAACTAAGAAATTAATCAATTACAAACTTAATTTACTTAAGAACGCTAAAATATTTCTAGTATTTTATATATTATTGTTAAGATTAGCAAATTTAATTATGTTTTTACAAGATATATTTTATTTCTATTTACAAAAAAAGCAACAATTCGAAATCGAAAAAACTTTTATAATAAAAAAATCAAAAGTATTTTATTAAGTAAAAAGAATATTCTATCTTCGAAAACACATAAAAGTTAAAGAAGAATCTTAATTATTGTCGAAATCTACTAAAGAAATTTCGTTAAAGTTAGACAAAAAAGCAATAATATAATTTATTTAATCAAAAGTTAAAATTGTTCGAACAATATATTAAATAATAGTTTTAAATTCTTTGCAATAGATTTAACAAAGTATATTTTATTTATCTTTAAATTATTGAAGTTTTTTTACTTTATTAAAAAAATAAAAAAAAAATCTTTTTTATAAAATCTAATTGCTTTTTTAAGCAACTTAAGTATTTCTTTTTTTAAAACATAATTGTTTGCTATAAATTTATTTTATTAAGATAAACAAAATTGCTAAATTGTAATTACAACTAGATTATATATATTTTATGTACTTTTTGAAATTATTGTTTATATAATAAGTCTAATTAAATATTGCGCAATTGCAATAAGAATATATTACTAAAAATATTAATTTTAACATATTAAAAAGTCCTTTTTAATAAAAGAAGAAATTTTGGATATTAATCTTTTTAGGGGATATAATAAGAAGATATTGAGTTTCGAAGCAAAAACTTTGAACTTAAGAAAAGAAATAATATTACAAACTTATTAAAATTATACTAGTAGTTCAAGTTCTACATCTAGAAGATAAATCTATTATTATATTTGCTATATTCTAGAAGCAAACAATTTAAGTATAATCTTTAACTTATTTAAGAAGCGAATAACTTAAGTATAATATTTAATATATTCGACAAACAAATATTGCAAACAATTATATTTATTATATTCGACAAATAAGCAAAACAAGCAATTTATATTTTTTAGTATATAGAAACTAGAAACACAACTTTCTTATAAATTATATTTAACTTATCTTAAGTTTTTACTTATTGTTATTTTAATTTATTAAATTATCTATAAAGATTTATTAAATATAAGATTGTCTATATTTGCAAATCTTTGTTATTAAGTAATTGCTTATATTGTCTAAAGATATCTATAAATCTCTTCGATAATATAATTCTCTCTAATATCTCTTACAAAAGTACTAGCGTAACAAGATTTAATTAAACTTTAAAATAAAATAGATAATTTATATATATTATATTAAAATAAGATTACTAATTAGACAAAAATTATATATATAATTATTAACTTTACTTAAGATTTGTTTATAATAATTAAAAAACAACTATACTTTATAATATTATAATATTATTTAGTTATAAAATTATTATATAATTTTAGACTAATTGTTTGAAAACAATTTCTTTTATAGAATTACTAACTATATTAGATTAAAACTTAATCTAATTAGATATAACTTTCTAGTTAAGTTTTAAATTTTAGGAAAAAACCGACCCGAATAATTAGTTATAATAATTTATGTAAAAAAAAGTAAAAATTTATTTAAAAAAATCTAAATATCAAGTTAAAGTTAATATAAGAAAAAGTATTATAATAGATTATTAATATCTATTATATAATATTAATAAATATTTATAATACGAAAAGAAAGACAACTATCGTAAACACGAAACAAGCAAGACAACTAATTGTATAGTATAATAATAATTAATAATTAAACTAGAAACAAATACTAACTAGATAGACAATACTAGCTAGATAAATTCTAACTAATATAGATTCTATTTAATAGCAACTAACTAGACAATGCTTGCATTAAATATTTCTGTTTCCGAAAGCTTGCAATACTCTGGTCGATTGTTCTTTTATATCTATTATTCTTGCGCTTTTCGATTGTTCTCTTTTACTAGATTTGCTAAGAGTTATCTATCTAATAACTAATTTCTATATCAATCTCGATTCTTTGTTCTATATCGACAATAATATATTCTGTCTACAAATTGTTATATTTCTGTATTTTTGTTTTTCAATTGTTAAAAATATCAAGAGATATAAGAAATTTTAAATAATATTTTTTGTAGCTTGTTTAAAAAGTCTTGTTGTAAATATCTCTAAAATTGCTGCTTATTAATTTAATCAAATATAGAAATATATTTTTTATCTAATAATATAGAATTAAGAATTGTTCAAAAGTGCTATTTTTTTTGTCGACAAAATTTCGAATTTATATTAAAATAATCTTCAGATTAGTCTGATTGTTTTTTGCGAATATTATATTAATAATTTTTACTATTGTTTTCTATTAAATATCTTTTTTTGTTGTTTCTGTAATTTGCAAGTTAAACAGATTATTTAAATAATTGCTAATTTTCTTTGCAATAGCTATATTATAAATATCTTTTGTAAAAATTAAAGAAAAAGACAATAATAAAGTTTAATATATTTTGTTTTTAATAAGAATCTTTTTAATTTATAGCTTTTTTAGAAAGCTTAGTTTTATATTGTTAAATATAACAAATAATATAAAACTAAATAAAACAATATTAAATATTTCGACAACTTTAGTTAAACAAATAGAAAATTTGTTTTTCTTGTCTTTAATTAATAACTAAAACTTAATTAATAGATTAATAGTATTTTCGATATTAATTTCTATTAGATTAAAGATATACTAAATAATATTCGAAAAATCTAAGAGTATCTTGTATTTATAGTTATTAACAAATTTTAGCTCTATTAATAGAATATTATTTATGTTAAAATATATATTGTCGACAATTTTAACAAAAATATTTTGATTATACTGTTTAAAAATATAATTAAGAATATATATTTCGAAATTTAGTTTATTGCTAAATATTTTATTAATTAATATAATACACTATTTATAGATATAGATACAATTTTTATTATTATTAATAATAGCAAAGTCTAGAAGTAAATATTTGTTTAAAATATTTTTGTTAATATCGAAAGTCTTTTCTTATATATAATTGCAAATTTTAGTAAAAATTTGCGTAATAACAATTTAACAAATGGTATAACAACTTAGATCTATATAAAATTCTAATTAGATTACTTTATTATTTATAAAAATATTGTTTAATAACAATAAACTAATAGTATTTTTTGTTTAATTTAATATTAACTAAATATTTTTAACTTTACATTTATTTTTATAACAATCTTTGAAAATTCTTGTATCTAAAATTAGATAGTTTTTTTTTTTTTTTTTTAATATAATCTATCTTAATAGTAAAAGTAATATCTAATATATATAGAATTTGCGCGTTATTTTGTAGCAGTTGCAGCAAATATATATTGTCTATTAGTTTAATATTAATAATATTTCTACTATTATAATATATAGAAATTACGCAAATATCTTTAAATTAATAGATTATATACTAATTATTATTTTTGCTGTTGCTTGTAATCTCGATAACTTAATTGTTAATTTTCGATTTCTTTAATTTGTATAAATTAATATTGTTATTAGAAATCTATTTATTTATTATATTAATTCCTAAGTCTTTAATTGTATAGAAAAGATTTTTCAATAGCTTTTAAATAATTTAGATTTAATTCGAAAATTAGTTTGTTGTTTATAACTCTTTTAATAAATAATAAAGCAAAAGAGATTTTAATTTTTAAGCTAAAAATATCTTTAGAAGATATTAAACAATATTATAATAAATTAATAGTTATAATAAATTAAAAATCGAAATAAGTAAAAAAGAATTAAAATATATTAAAAAACAAAAATATACTAGCTAAGATTTGTAATTGCGTTAAGTAAATAAATAGTAAAATTAAATATATTATTTTGTAACTCTAAATTTTAGTTTAATAATTATATAACTAGTCTATTTCTATCAGATATATAAGAACAATATATATAAAAGATATAGATTTAATATGTTTAGTATAATCAAATATAGTTGTAAGATTTAGACAAGACTATTTGTTTTTATTTTGCAAAATTTATTTTGTCAATATTTAACAAAAAGATTATCGGTCTTTTATTTTTGAACTCGATTTAATAATATTTTTCCAGAGCTCTTTAAACTTCTTGAGCTTTCTAAGAAAGTCTAGAGTTAGAGTTAGATTACATAATTGACTAAGATAATCTAAATAGACAAAATTCGTATTTTTAGAAATTATATTTTTTTTCAAAATTCGACAAATCAAAACAATCTTAATTGAGTTTAGCTCTAAAGAGTTTTGATATTTAAAATTTATTATTGCGTTCGATAGTTGCATAATTGCGTTAACATTAATGTTAAAATTTAATAAATCGCAAATTCGATCGATTTGGGCAAAGTTTACTCGAAGTACAAATCTTAATAATTTAACTATTCTATGCGTGCGTTAAGAACGACGTCGACATCTTTAGATAGACAAGTTCAATAGTAATAGGCAAAACAAGAGAGATTCTAATTATCTCGCGAAAGTTTAACGTTTTGTCAAAAGATATTTGCGAAAGCTAATTTAGACTTTTGTTATTAGCGTTGCTCAACTAATAAGCGTAATACTCAATTATATTTAGAGTTCTACAAGTTGTCTTTGCGTCCGATTTAAGATATAGTAACTCTTAACTGCATAGTCTTGCTTAGTCTTGCTAGCTTGCTCAGAGCAGCTTAGAGTTCCAAAAAAAACGTCGATAAATATTCTGTTTAGTAGTCTATAATAGATAATTATTGTTCTGTTTGTTAAAATATAAAAGCAATAGTAAATTGCTATCTTATTTATTATTTTGTAAAAAAGATAATATATTGTTATTTTGTTTGTTAGTCTATAAGAAGACTTAATTTCTCTTTTTTGCAATAGTTTAATTATCTACTAAATTTAAACAACAAATAATATTTAATATAAATATATTGTGTTTCTTTTTATAAATTTGAACAAACTCTTTAATTTTATTAAGCAGATTTTTACTATATTATCAATCGAATTTCAAATTATATTTTTTTTATTAAACTAAAATTTTTAAGATAAACTCTTTTTATTTATATTTGTATATTTAATAATTAATTAGAGTCTCGATCTTATATAAATATTAATTTTTGTTAAATTTTTTAATCGACTCGAAATAATCTAATACTAAATAATTGTAAAAATTAGTATTAACTAATACAAACTTCAAATTTGCTATAAAGATAACTAAATAAATTTTTTAATTTTCTAACAATTTAAGTTAATAGACTAGATTACTTTTTTTTTAAATATTTTAAAAAAATCTACGTATTAAATAACAAACTTAAATAATTTTATTAATAATAAACTATATTTTTAATATAGTTGCAAAAAAGTTTTGTCTTCTATTTTAAAAAATAAATATTAATAATATTTGTTGTAGATAAACTTAGAAATTATATTAGCTCAAACTATAAAAATTTTGTTTTGCTAATATTTACTGTTTTTTTTTTAAGTTAATTTTTGTTCTGCTTGTCTAACTTTAGCAATAATATCGAATTTTGTATTTTAAAACTTATAATAAGTTTGTTAAACAAAAATTTAATTAATAAATTAGAAAAATTATTAAGTTTTGCTCTTAGTATAGAAAGAAAGATAATTTAGTTAAAACTCGAATTGTTAGCTATTGTATATTAAAATGCAATTTTAACTATTTAATTAATTTGTTTGCTCTAATTGTTTGTTTGCAAATAGCAGATAATTAAAATTAAAAAACTAATTTTAAGTTTTTTAAAAATTGTTTTTCAAAACTTAGGAGAAAAAAATTAATTTAGATTACAAATAAATACTTTTAATATATTTTAGTTTGCGAGTTTGTTAACTAGTACTGTTGTTTAATTTTCTGCAATATAGATAGTTTTTTCTAAAAAAATAGTAATTTTCTTTGAGAATTTGTAGATAACAAATATAGCAGAATCTATATTCTATATATTTAATAGTACTAGAATAAAATCGAAATTTACTATATAAAAAAATACTGAAAAACTAATAATTAAATTAAAATTGTTGTACAATTAGTATTATTTAATTTAATATATATTATATTAACAACAATAATCTATATATTGTTTTAGTTGCTTAGTTAGTTTTCGAAAATAGAAATTTGTTATAATTGTTTTATATATTTTTAAGAAATCTGTATAATAATTATTGTTATAAATTTATTTGTGAAAATTTCTTTCTCGAATTTTTTTAATAAATATAGATACTTTCTTTGTATATAATTAATCAAATAAATAAATTTGTTGTTTAGTATAAATTAAATTTCGAAAGATATAAAAACTCTTTGCAAAGTTTTTAAAATTTCTGTTTATTTAATAGAGCAAATATAGATATTAGTAAAATATATTCAAAAGTCGATATTAATTTTAATAAAAGAAATATAAAAAGAAATTGTTTTGTTTGTTGTATTCTATACAACAATATTTTTCTTTTTTTTTGTTGTTTGCTTAACTAGTCTATTTATAGTATTTGTTTCGATATTAATCTTAACAATTGTATCTGTCTTGCTATAGAAGATATTAATATTGTTAAATATATTTTAATTGTTATTTAGCTTTTATTATTAAACAACAAGTTTTAATAGAGTATTTAAAACAATATTAAATTAACTCGAACAATAATAGACATCTAAAGTAAATTGCAACAGATATTAAGAAATTCTAATTAGCCTTAAATTTAATTTGTCGATTAATAAAAATAATAGAGTAGTCTGTTTAACAATCTCTATTGTTGTCGAGTAATTTAAATAGACTACAGTAGACTATCTGAAAGCTTTGATAAGATATCGAGTTTTTTTAACTGTTTAAATTAAAACAACAATATTTAACTTAATAAATCAATAATAAGATTTAGTTGTAATAAGTATTTTTAACAAAAACAAAATATACTAAATATTTGTCTTTCTAAAATCGTCTAATATCGGATTGCTCTTAACAGCTATTAACTGTTAGCGTTCTGCTATTTAGATTTACTATTATTTGCTCTAGAATTGTAATATTTATCTTAAGAAGTATTTTAACTTTTAGATAATTTATTATATAGATCTTTCGACAGATATAAGTTATTGTGCTTTTACTATTAATCTGTTCTTTAATATATATATTTAGAAATAGATAATTGTTTGTAAAATATTTTTTAATATTAATTCTATATACTAAGATAAGAGTATCTATCTTTTTTAATAAATATTTTAGTATAAGTTTGTTCAGAAACTAATAATTGATTAAAAATATTATATATTCTGTATTAATACAAATAAAATATATAATATAACGCTAAACAAATTTCAGAAATATTATTGTATAATAATATAATCAAAAAGCTAGCTCGATATTAGCAATAAATATTGTATTAAATTTAATTATATTTAGATTATTAACAATCTAATTCGAATCTATTAGACTGAAATTTGTCTAAAAAATTTCAATATAATTTTATTTTATTTAACAGCTAAAATTGTAATAATTCTGTAGATATCTAAATAGCTTATTTTTTAAACAAAAAATATATTAACAAATTAAACAAATTAAACAATCTAAAATAATACTAATTTTAAAATCGATATAATATATATCGACTTAATAAACGTTAGTTAAAATAGCAGAGAAATCTGTACAATTAGTTTATATTCTGTTAACTAATTGTTTGTTCTTAATATAATAGACTGAAATTTTAATAAACAGCTTCTTATTAGTATATTTTGTGCTAAAATAAGTTAAAATTTCTAATTACTATTTATTATAAGAATTGAGAACAAAAGATATTATATAATATAGAGCTAATAATATAGAGCTAATAAAAATCTTATTAATATTTTAATAAAAGATATTTTTCTTGCTAATATAAATATTGCTAATAGTTATATAATTAATAGAGTAATTGCTGTTCTTAAATTTAATAGATATTGCAATTTTAATTTTCTCTAATATTATTGTGTTGATTGTCTATTTTAAAAAAAAAATCTTATTTTTGCTATTAATCTAAGTCTTAGTATTAGAAATAGTAATTATTAGATATTTAGATATTAACAATTCTTTTATCGAATTAAACTGCAACAGTATAAACTATAAAAACAAAGACTATAATAATTATATTATTAAACAATATTAATCGACAATATATTTAGAATTTTGTACTGAAAAACAAAATAGATATTTAATAAGATTTTAATAAATATTGTAATATAATATACGTAAAAAATAGATTACGCATAACTATATATTACGACTCTAGCTTGTTACAGCTAATATATATTCTACAGAGCAGTCTGTAGCATATAGTACGATTATCTGTATACTCGACAACTTAACAGACAAATATTGCTCGATATACTAGTAAGCAAACTCGATAAATTTAACAATAAACAAAACAAACAAAGTTCGATATATTTGACAGCAAATATAGCAAACAAGAAAAATCTTTTTTAGTATATAGATTTTCTAGATACAATTCTTTTATAGATTGTATTTAACTTATCTATTAAGTTATTCTCTATTATAAATACAAGCTGCAAACTTTTGTTATTAAGTAATTGCTTATATTGTCTAAAAATATTTACAGATTTTTTTAAAAGTATTAATCTATTCTAATACTCTAGTTGTCTAGATAGCAGTATAATACTTTAAATACTTTAAAAATATCTATATCAGATTAATGTGTTTCTATCTTAAATACTAGTTTATCAGTATTATATTAATTATCAGTTATAGAAAATAACAAAATCAGAATTAACAAATTTGATATCTACTATAAAGATTGTATCGATCTGAAAAACTAATTTATACAGATAGATATCTATTTTATTTTCTATTCTATTTTAGCAAATCAGAAAACAATTTTTGTATTAATATTCCTCAGAGAAAAAACTTAATATTAATTTAAATCAAATTTACAAAAATATTTAAAGAATTATAACAAAAATTTCTGTGCAATATTTACAAACTTTAATAACTTCAAAAGAGAATTTCGAAAAATTTTTAAAATATTTAACAAAAAACAAATTGTAGAAAAAATAGTTTAGTATCTAATTTAATAAATTTCTGCAATAGACTATATAGCTAGATTTTAGAAATATATTAATTTAATCGAGTAAAACAATACTATATTTATAACAATATTTTGAAAAGATTTTAAAAACAATCTAAAAAACAAAATTATATATAATAGAAGATCTATCAGCAATATATTCGATTTTATCGAAATAATTATCGATTTCGACAACAAACTATATAAAAGAGCTATAGAAAAAAAATATAATTAATTTCGAGAAAAAATAGAAATTTTCTTTAAATTAATAATTGAATATTAGCAGAAAAAATTTTGTTCTAATCAGAAATACAATAATTTCGATTATTGTAAATCTGTATCTATAGAATTAAATTTTATTTAACAATATAAAAAAAAGAATTCTAAAAAAAAGCAAAATAACAAATTTTAGAAAACGTATTATTTATATAGCAAATCGAACTATTTTGCGAGAGATTGTCGATTACAGAATTTGATAAACTATCGACAAATCAATATTATATTAAAAAAGATATTCGATAGTCAGAACAATATCAGAAAACAAATTGATACAAAAACAGATATTTTCGAAACTAAATTAAATAACAACTACTATTTGATAGAAAATTCAGATTAGTTACAAAAAGTTCTAAATAGAATATTATTAGACAAGATATCTGTATCTATATAGAAAATTAATTAAATATTTAATAAAATTATAGAAATACAACAATTAAGAATACTATATCTTTATTTAGTAACAGACTTAAACAACAAATATAACTGAAAAAACTTTTACAAATATCTAGATAATATTACAGATTATTTTAATATTTTAGTTAGTTTATTAAGAGAAAAGAAAATAAATTAAACTATAAATAAATACAAGAAAGCACTAGAAAGCAATACTACTATAAAAAAAGATATTTTTAATAAAATTAAATAACAGCTGAGCAGTATAAATCTATTACAAAAAAAAATAGAGAAAGCAAAGAAATATACAATACTTAGTTAAACAGAATACTATAACAATTTATACTAAATTTATTTAGAAAACAAAAAAAGATCTAAATAGTTTTCTAGAAAATTATCTATTTTTAAACAACAGCAGAAAAAAGTTTAGCGCAAACAGATACTTAAAACAGAAATTGTAATACAAAAACAGAAAAAAGTTTAAATTTCTTAATAAAAAATATATTAGAGAAATACAATATATTAGTTTAATAGCAGCAACTAAATTTAACAGTATATATACAATATTTTATTATATTAGTTAAAATCAATAGTTGTCGATTTATTATAATAATCGATTCTGATACAACAGATAATTTTATAATTAGAACTCTTGTTAAAAAAGAAAAATATTCTATTTAAAAAAAATCTAATATATACAATTTAGTAATTATAGATAGAAATCTATTATTCGACAGAAATAGAAAAATAAATAAAGAAACAAAATTACTATTAATAGCTATTTAGCAATATTATAAAAAACTAATTTTTAATATAGTAGAAATAGCTATTTACAATATTATTTTAGAAATATTTTAATTAAAGCAGTACAATTTAGAAATTAACTAAAATATATAAGTATTTAGATTTGCGTAATATAGTTATATAATTTATATTTAATCTATATATTAATAGTATTTAATAGTAAATAAGAGATTAAATCGAAAATTAATTGCAAATAGCAAATTTGTATTTTTGCAAAAAAACAATCTAACAGAGTTCGATTCGACAAATACTGACAAAAATTAGTCGAATTACAAAATTAGAATAAATAAAAGAAATTACAAATTTTCTAAAAGTCTTAAATTATTTGATATAGCAAAAAAATTGCTAAAGTATATATTACAAATATACAACAATTAAGAATATCTGTTTTAAAAAAAGAAAACAACAGAGATTCTCTCTAAATATTAATTGTAAAATTACAAAATTAGATTTAAATTAGATAAACAACTTATATTTAAATTTATATATATTTTATTTAAAAAAAAACTCAAAGTACTTTGCAAATATCTAACAAAAAATAAAAAGAAAAAATTTATTAAAAAATTTTAATTACAGATAGAATATTCGATTCTCTTTGTATTAAAAAAAAATAGAATTTTTTGTCTATATATTAATTATCGAAAGCTAAATAATATTACAATTAAAAATCGATATTTACTATTTAATATTAGCAAGCTTCAGAATTAACTATTCGAAGCAAAATATTTTATTAAATTGAATTTACAAAAAACATATAATTAGATTAGAATAAAAATAGAAAAAAAGTAAAAAACAGTTTTTTGTATATAATATAAATTATACAAATATACAGTAATATTGTTTAAATTTACAAATACTTCGACAATATATTAAAAAATAATTAATAATATATTATAACAATATCTAAATCAATTTATTATAATATATTTAAACAATATTATAATTTATTTAAAAATTTTAAAAAAGTATATTAGCTATATTTTTAATATATTAGAATATCTAAATATAAGAAACTTATATTTTAAGTTAAAGAAATATAAATTCTATTAAAAGAAAATTAACTTTTTTAAATTTGTTATTAAACAATATAGAATATATATAGATTTCGAGAAACTACAAACAATTAAAGAATAGAAATTATTAACAAATATTAAAAAAGTACAATTTTTTCTAGATTTTATAAATTACAACAAGAAATTTATTAAAAACTATTTAGTAAACATAATATTACTAACAAATTTTATAAAAAAAAATATACTATAATTATAGAAATTTGCAGAAAAAAAATTATTTCAGAATTTTAAACTAGAGTATTTAAAAAAATTAGTACTAAAAATATATAATTTGTAATTGTTAAATAGAATTGAAATCGATATATTAGATCTAGTTATTAATATATATTTTAGTTAAAAATATAAAAATATATAGTATTTAGTAGTATATTTCTCGAGAAAATTTTTGTTAATTAAACAGAACTATAATATCTATAATAAAAAACTATTTGCTATAGTAGTTTTTTTAAAATTATAAAAAGTATATATAGAAAAATTATTAGAATTTACAATTTTTATAGATTATAAAAATTTTGTATATTTTACTACTATTAAGCAGCTAAATAGAAAACAAATATAATAGTTAGAGAAACTAGAATAATACAAATTTAAAATATAATATATTTTAGACAAAGATAATAGCAGAGCAGATATATTTAGTAGAAAAAATAATTATATAGAAACAAAAGAATTGTTTAATTACAGTATATTTAAAATTAATAAAAACAGATTACTATTAGTAAACAAATACAAACTAAATACTATACTATAAATATTTCGAGATAATACAGAAAAATTTTTAATAGAGAAAAAAAAATTTCAGATATCTATTAATAAAATTAACAAATATATAAAAGAATACTATAACAGATTACTGCAAAAGTATTTAAAAATAACTAAAAATTTTCAGCTTTTATATTAGTATTGTTAGTTTTTATAAATAAAATAAACTGTCGAGATATATATTAAACAATATCTTAGCTATTAGTAGAACAAATATAGTATATATACAAGCTATAGTAAAATTTAATATCAGAAATTATTTAAATTGCTATAAGATAAAATTACAATAAACTTTATTATTAAATTGTCTAAATTAATAAATTTAGCAACTAAAAATAGATATAATTTGATACTAATAATAGTTAATAAATTTATTAAGTATTTATATATTATTGTATACAAAGAGAAATTTATTGCAGAACAACTAAGATATATTATATTAAATTAACTTATATAGTATTATAATATATTTAAAAAACTAATTAGTAACAAAGACAAACTCTTTATATCTAATTATTAAAAAAAAAAAAATTTAATATTAGATACAAGACTTCGAATATCTATTGTCTATTATTTGATTATAGATAGTTAGACAGAAAAAACAAATCAAAGTTTTAAATAGTATCTAAAATACTATATTAATAATATTTACAACAATTAAATATTATTTCTATTTATAGTATAACTAATACTTAATACAAAGATTTCGAATATTACTAAAATAACTTTATTCTTTGTTAACTATAGTAAGAAATCGAATTTTTTTAAGAAAAAGTATATATATCTGTTTGCGCAATCAGCTATCGAAAAAGTAGCAATACTGAAAAAAAAATATAACAATATTTTAAGAATGCAAGAAAAATCGATTAAATACTAAAATAAAAAACAAAAAACAATACTTTAGCTAAAGAAAAGAGATAAAATATATTTTTTTACAAAAAATCTTAGAACAAGAAAATTAAACAAGAAATTAAATTATATTAAAATTAAATTGTTTTTTGTTAAAAAGATTAAAAAATTAATTAACTATAAACTCGATTTACTTAAAAATATTAAAATATTTTCAGTATTTTATATATTATTGTTAAAATCAGTCGATTTAAATATATTTATATAGAAAATATTTTATTATAAATTATAGAAAAAAAATCGATTTAAGATTAAAAGAATTCTAGAACAGCAAAATTAGCAGTATTTTGTAAAATAAAAAAAATATTTTATAACAAAAAATATATAAAAATTAATTAGCAATTTTAACAACTATAATATTTTTATTCAGAAATTTTATTAATACTCGAAAAATTATTTAGTATAGCAAAAAAAAATTAAATAGCAGAAAATATTTTAATTAAAGTATTTGCAGCAAAATAGTTTAACAATTCTATAGTATTCGACTTTTTTATATTAGATAGCAAATACTGTATTTTTTGTTTTGTTTTTGTATTAATTTTTTTTTAGTATTTTTTTATTGCAAAACAATTGCGTAATTACAATTGTTAATATAGTTTTATTTTCTGCTATTTTAGAGAATAGATTTTTTCTAATACAATTTAAAAAAATCTATAATATATTTATATACAGTTTGTTTGCGCAAATATATTTTGAATATTTTAAACAAAATAACAAATTTTCTATAGTAATATAAAATTTGCTAATATAGTAACAGTATTTATAAATAAAATTAACAAATATTCTATAACAATCTATTTCGAAAGCAAAACAAATACAATTTTAATAAAAAGATATAGTATATAAGTATTTGTTTTTTAAAACAAAAAAATTTGAAAAAAAGAAATAGTATTATAACTCTAGCTTATTACAGCTAATATATATTCTACAGAGCAGTCTGTAGTATATAGTATAATTATCTGTATACTCGACAATTTAACAAACAAGTATTGCTTAATATACTAGTAAATAAGTTCGACAAACTTAACAGCAAACAAAGCAAACAAAATTTAATATATTTAACAGCAAATATAGCAAACAAGAAGAATTTTTTTTAATATATAGATTTTCTAAATACAATTTTTTTATAAATTGTATTTAATTTATTTATTAAGTTATCTTCTATTATAGATACAAGCTGCAAACTCTTGTTATTAAATAATTGCTTATATTGTCTGAAGATATCTACAGATCTCTTTAAAAGTATTAATCTACTCTGATACTCTAGTTGTCTAGATAGCAGCGTAATACTATATTAATATAAAAAATTAACAAACTACTAATTAATTAAGTTTAAAATCTTTGTTATATTTGTTAGTTTTTAAGTTATATTTTGTTTGTTGTTAAATAAATATAACTTTATAAAACTTCTACTTTACTTTAAGCTTCTTAATAAAGTTTTAAATTGTAATAATTGTTATAGATATAATTACTATTGTTTTAAGCTCTAAATCGAGTTATTATTGAGCTTAAATTAATTAATTCTGTAAATTAAATATTTTAGCAAATTAAAATAGAAAACAATATTTTAAAAATAGTTAGTTGTTTTTTAAGTAACTATAGTATTTTTTGCAATAAATAATTTCGATATTAGTTTATTTAGAATTTTATTAATTTGTATTTTAAATTGTATCTAAAACTTATTTGTAAAATCGATTAATAATATTGTTCAAAAAAAATTGTTTAAAATTTTTAATTTTTTTAAGATATTATATTATTGTCGATTTTTAAAAACAAAAAAAGAGATTTTTGCAAATAGCAATTTTATTAACAATATAAATATAGTTGTTTATTCGATCTACAAAAATAAAAATCTTACAATAAATTAATTTTTTATAAATAAAAATAATAAATTCTGTATTATAGTTTTCGAAAATATCTAAATAAAATAATTTAATATTTATAGTTCTAAATTTGATTAATAACTATTTGTTATTAACAATCGAAAACTTCTTTTTATAAAAACAATTAATTTGCTATCTAGTACAATTCTGATAAAAAGAATTTTTATCGGAATTTAAAATAATTTGTCTAATTTTATTATATATAATATTTTAAAATTAATCAATTATTTAAGAGATAAAAATAAAATACTTTTATTAAAATCGATCTTAACAAATATATTCTAACTAACTAAACTTCTAATTAAACTTCTAATTTTTGTATTGTTTTTTGTTTGTATAGTTAGCTATCTAATTAAATATAATTTGTTGTTTAAATTGCTGTTTAAAAGTAATAGTTAAAACTAACTGTCTATAGTTAGCAGTTAAAACTAATTGTACAAAAATAGCAATCGAAATTAACTATTGCTTAAAAATAGTAATAGAAGCTAACTACTACTTTAAAGCAGTTGTTGCTATTACAATAATTAATTATCTAAAATTATTTGTAGAAACAAATAGAGAAATAGAAACTTTTTGTTTCTAACAATTGTCAGTAAATACAAATAGTAGGAAAAAAAAATTGTTCAAAAATACTCTAATTCTGTTGTCTATTCTATTGACAAACTTTACTAATAAATAGATCTAATATTGTTTCGATTATTAAATATTGTCTATTAAAAGTAAAAGAACAGTTCTCGCAATTTTTAGACAAAAATAAAGATAATTTCTTTTAATTTAAATTTGTATTTTTATCGATTAAATAGTTGTTAAGTTTTAGAATATTTTTACGCTAAGAATTATTATTTAATAAATTCGAAAACTAATTTTTAACAATCTAAAAGAATAAAGATTAAACTCGATTGTTTATTGTTAATAGATTAAAATATAAAAAATTAGATAGTTGTTTTGTCAAATTAGAGTTGTTACTCGAGCAAGTATTAACAACAAGAGCAACAGTATTTGTTAAAAAATCTTTTCGAGATTTGTTAAATAATTAATTAAGAATTTTTTAATTTTTTTTAATTTTTAAAAATCTTTTAAATAGTAATTGTTGTATTATATTCTAAAAATTAAAAAATTTCTTGTCTAAAAATATTAAGTTAACAAAAAAACAAAATTTAGACTTAAATATCTTAGCAATATTTATAGAGAAAAAAAATTTAGACTTAGAAATCTTAACAATAAAAAAATTGTTTAAGTTTAATATCTAACTATTAACTATTGCTATAAATCTTTTTATAACTTTTTAAAATAAAATCTAATTAATTGTCTACTTCGATAGTTAGATAAATAACTAATTAATTTTTTTATTATTTTCTTGTTTTTCTAACTCTACAAAGATAGAAAGCAAAATTTGTTAAAATAGTTTCTCAGCTAGCTTAATAGTAAATAGAAATAAAAGAAATTTAAAAAAATAATAAATTTTTGTAAAAACAAAAAATAAATAGACAAGTTAAGAAAGATATTTAATATTTGTTAACTTAACAATTGTCTAGTTTGCTACAAAAGTATTCGAAAAAATCTTTTTAACAATAAATACTAATTTATAACAGAAACTCAAAATACAATACTAAATAACTAAAAAATACTAAATAAGTTGTATTAACAATATTGTTGTTAATATTTGTCTAAAACTAATATAATAAGTTAGCTAATAATTTTAATAAAATAAATATCTAATATAAGAATTTAGATACTTAAGATCTGCATTAATATATTTAAACAAAAGTAAAAAAAATAATAGCTAATAGTACTTAGTAACTAATACAATAATTTAGACAATAAAAACTATTTGTTTTCGAAACTAATATTAAAGCTATTAATTAACACAAAAAGAAAGATAATAGTTGTAAATACAAAACAAGCAAAACAACTAATTGTATAATATAATAATAATTAATAATTAAACTAGAAACAAATACTAACTAGATAGACAATACTAGCTAGATAGATTTTAACTAATATAAATTCTAACTAATAGTAACTAACTAGACAATGCTTGTATTGATTTATTTATAAAAATTAATATAAAAATTAATAACAAATATAAATTTACAAAAGTTAAATAAAGTTTTTGCAATAACAATATATTAAATTTGTAATAATTTAATTTCAAAAAAAGTTTAAAAATTAAAATTACGCAGAAAATTTGTTTAATTAAAGCAAAAATAAATAAATAAATTATTTGAATAAATAAAAATAAAATAAATAAATAAATTATTTGAATAAATAAAAATAAAATAAAGTTAACTATATATAATAACTTTTCAAATAAAATTTATAAATAATTAAAATTGCAAATAAAAAAATATTTATAAAACAATATAACAATAATATTTTAATATTAATACAAAGAGTTTATTTAAATAAAAGTAATAATAAAAATAATAATATTATAACTACAATTAAAGTTAATTAAAAGCTAAAAAAAATTAGAGAACTTAACTTTAATTATTACTTATTATAAAGAATTAAAAAAATTAATTGTAAAACTAAAATATCTTATAAATATAACAAGAACAAACTAAAAATATCGAAAAAATATATATAAAATATATAGCAACAATTAGATTTTCTTAAAGATAATAAAAACTATAAAATTAATAATAGATTAAATATATTTGCAATAAATTTAATTAAATATAAGAATATTAATTATTGCAAAGTTGTATTAAAATTATATTAAATAGTAAAATATACAAGAGTATCTAGAAATAAGATAGTAAATAAAATAATTAATAATATTTATAATATTTATAATATATCTTTATTGTTATTAAAATATTAATAATATAAATTATAAGATAGTAATATAACTTGCATTTATATAAAAATAAGCTAAATAAATATAAAGAGAAATTTAGAAAAAAGAATCTAATATAATTTAGATAATTTAGATAATTTAGATAATTTAGATAATTTAGATAATTACTAGTTGTATATTACTCTACTTTTCTCGCATTTTATCTTTACTTTGCTCGCATATTATTTATTTCTCGCGTTAAAACTAATCGAGTAATTTAACAATCTTATACTAAATAATTTAAATTAACAAGTTAAGAAAATTTATAGAAGATACTTGATTTTGCGTATCTTTATTATTAAATTTAATATATTTTCTTATTAATCTCTTAATACAAATTCGAATCTAAAATATATCTTTTGTATACTTAGATTTAATCTTAATTAATATCTTTAATTATATTTAAAACTTGCTTATATAGAAGATTAAAATATCTAAAATTTATCTCTTTATTGTTGTTTCTTTTTGTTTATCTTGTTAATTGCTATATTTATCTTGCTATAAATCTTCTTGCTTGTTATATTAAATAGAGAACTAATTATTAAATATCTAATTAAAGAGTAGATCTAAGATTAACTTAAAAATAAATAATATTTATTAAATAAAGTTTTCGAATATTATCTAATATTAATATTGTTTATATTTTATTTATTCAGTTTTGTAAACAATCTTTTAACTATTATAGAGCTTTATAATATTATATACTTATTAGATTTCGAAATAAATAGATTAATAGATATTCTTTTATAATAGATATTAAGCAATAATTGAAGTTTTATAATTATTATTAATAAGTAGATAATAATACAAATAATATAGATAGTAACAACAACAACAACAACAACAATATAAACAGTATATACGTTATTAAACTCTAGAAACTACTTAATTAAAATTAGTAAAAAGAAATAATATACAAGCAAAGTAAAGATAATATATAACTAGTAATTATTATAATTTATTATTAAAATCTAGTACTAAAAGTAATATATTAATATATAGATTTATACAAAAATTTTGCAAAATATTATAATAAATATTTAATAAAATTTAAATTATATATAGACAAAATTTAATTTAATTAAATTTTATATAGAAAATATTTATTTAATATTGTTATAATAGTATATAAATATAATTGCAATTAATAACAATAAAATATATATTATTAATATATTTTAAATAGAAAAAGAAGCAAAGAATAATATAATAAACAAAAAATATTGTAAATTTAAAAAAGCTTTTAGAAATTATTAATACAATAATTGCAATAATATATATAATACTTTCGATTAATATATTGTGTTAATTTTAGATTACAAGATTTTTAAATAGAAAAAAGAAAAATAATAAATAAAGAAGAAACAAATTTATAAAGTTCTTGTATTAAAAACAATTATAATATAAAACATAAAAAGCAACAATTTAATAGAGGAAAGAGATATTGTATTAGCACAATGTTCGCAATATTATATAGAAGTCTTATATAGATTTATATAAAGTGTCAAATCGAGTAAGAATTAAGAAAACAAAAAAAACTTGTTCTTGCGTAGAATTTAGAGTTTTGCTATTAATTGAACAAGTATAAAGTAATTTGTATCTTTGAAGATATCTTTGAAATGTACGCACTTTGACATTATAATCTACGACAACGACGACAACAATAAAATAAAGATTTTTGCGATAGTTATCTATAATCGCTTGTAGAGTCTCTTCTGCCTTCTTAGACGAGTAAGCTATGTTGTGGTTGCGTAGAAATTAAAATCAGATAAATAAGTAGAAAACGCGTTCCGACGTCAGGCAGGTAGTAACATTAAGTGAGTGGTGACCCCTAGGAGCTTGCGACAAGGGGGGCGCCGATCAGAGGTACTTTGTATTACTGCGGAATTTCGACGTACGAATTACTCGCAGAAGGCAATGGGGGCGGCATGAAAAGACTTTTCGATTGAGGTTAGGTATTCAACGATAAGCCCTTCCAGCCGGTACTTCGTATTTCTACATCTACGGTCTACCCCCAAGATGCGGCTCTGACAGCGACAATCCTATGCAGATCGTGCCGATCAAGCCACTTGACAGCTCAGCGTGGGTTGTCGCAGCTGTCGCAGGTCTTCCCGCTGTACAACCTACCGAACAAACCATTTGCTATGAACGATGCTAGGAAGACTCCAGCCATTGACCGTGTCGATGTCATTCGGACTCTCCGTCCGCGGATGGAGTGCTGACTGTTGAGGGGGCCGGAGAGGCGGAGACTGCCGATC
>JAABUW010001866.1_pt1 | contig 33447 bp, 7 predicted proteins | sample 5560081 | NCBI WGS metagenome assembly JAABUW01 (sample SAMN10711882, study PRJNA513363) | rock metagenome | isolation source: Antarctica rocks | place: Antarctica: Victoria Land, Knobhead sud | reverse complement strand
ATGCTTCCAGTTCTTTCAACTTATCAATCCATATCATCTCTTCTTGTGGCTCTCTCACCATATCTTGGCGCTCTTCAGTCGTCATCCCTTTCAAAATCCCCTGCATTGTCTTCTCAAGGATGGAATATTCACCGAATGACTTCCGTACCTCGCTTCCAAGGGTACTATCACTGCTCATGATGATAATTTTGCCGATTTTCCTAAGGGTCTCTGACGCGCTGTACTTCGTAACATAGCTGGCGTGGACAGGGCATCTGTCTCTGATATCCTCAATCTTGCTTACCACCTCTTGGTAGGCGTCGCCAGACATCTCGAATTGGCGGGAATCCTTGATTCCCTTGGTGTAGTCGACATTCAACGTTCGCCAGGCGGATTTTGAGTGGTGCCCAAAGTCGATGGTTTTCGCACTCTCAATCTTAATGAGCTTAAAAGATTTCGCCTCGATGAGGTTACCAATCCTAGGGGACTCTTGAGCTGCGACGAGGAGGATTTTGCGAACAGTTTTCTCATCTAAGGTGTCGATGATTTTGGGAAGCTTGGCCGAACGAGCAGGCTCAGATTTCGAAGTGGCAGAGTCGCTGATGGAAGAAGCGCGCACACGCTTGATCGGCCGGTCTGTCATGGCTCGTAGAGACAAGAGAAATATTGGGAAGATAATGCGAGTGCGCAAGACGGAGGTGGTTCGGACGAGCCAACAAGGCATCACACATAAACACTACCAGGATGACTTCGCTAAAGGCGCGCTAAAAGAGATTGCGATTCGGGCAGAGATTTGCCTCCCTCCGAGTATTCTCTTTTTAGCCATAGTGATGAATAGATCTGGACTGCCAGAAGTTTATGAAGGGCGCCGAGAACAGCTGGAGTGCGCACGAAACACGCCAAGTCCATGTCATATGAAGCCATGGAATGCTGTAAGTGCCTTAAACGGAGTAGTAGGCGAGATTCGAAAGCGTTACTGCCAATAGCTATTCTTTATAGAATACTTTACATGTAGACAACAATGAATGACCAATGCAGAAACAGCAGATTGATAGTCTTTCTCAGACTACGGAGCAGTGCGCCTTGCGGTTCACTGCCACGATGTCGCCTCTGAAAGCCCCGTCCTTATTTTATGATGCTTCTTTTGATTACTTCGTATTAGGGGGTTTAAACGTTATTTTGGACATGGGTCGTTTTGCCTAGCCCTCACCTTAACAAACCCTGTCTAAAATAACATTTAACCCCGTGGATAGGAAGTACATGTTCGAAGATCTGCACCTTTGATGGCTAATAATAACAAGCTACCTCTATTTCAGGCATCAATGGGCTTGACGTTCTACGGCGTCTCCGGGATTTTTTGCACTCACCGTTGACGACGGACCGTCATATTAAGTCTATGGATGAGTTCTATGCACATCCTACATTACAACGGTGCAACAGCGACGTGCTTCATTATTGGGCCACAAGTCAACGAATATGAGAAGATAGGACGAAGTCTTGTATCATAGAATGCACGTTGAGCCTTCGCGCCTCCTGGACACAACGGATTTTGAGGACCAGATCCAATCGGTGGAACGAAACATCGATGGGGCATATACTGCGGTTGGAATCAAATATCCTCGTAAGTAATCTTCGACCAGGCGCCGGCTTCTCGAATGAGGGAATGTGCCAGATGCTGCCCAGATTGGGCTCTCGACGTTGCCTCAATGCTCAAACCTCCTTTGCAAAATTATGTTTTGTGTTCGACAAGTCCTAACCCTATGCTAAGCCCTAGACCAAACCCTAACTATTTATAAACAACGCTACAAGGTATAATGCAATAGCTTCGAACAATCGACGAATACTATAATACATAGTATAAACTATCTATAAACAATAAGCGTCAATATTAAAATATAATTTTGCTAGAAGATCTAAGAGCAGTATGCAATATTTAAAATAAAAATCGATTACAATAATAAATAAGTCTTATTTAAGCAAAAATATATAACAACATCTATAAGTATATTTAAGAATAACTTTATAATTCGCATAAAATAAAGTATTATAACTAGAATAATTGTATTTGCAAATACTATATGCGCGCTAATTATATATATTGTATTAATAATTATTTATATTTTGTTAATATTTGTTGATCAAAAAATATTAAAAATTGCGAGATTAGTCTATTATAAAGTATTATAAGTTGCAAAATTATTTTATTGTAAAGTATTACAAATTGCGAGATTGCTCTATTGTAAAATACTTAAATACAAATTAAAATTGCGCAAACGCAATTTTAATTTCAAAAACAATTTTAAAAGAAACAATAATTTTGTTTAATTTGTCAACAAACTTCTTTTCTAGCATTTAATTTTTTAAGAAATTGTAATATATATATGCTATTTAATTAATTTTAACGTAAAGAAACTATAAATAAGAGCTAAATTAAAATATTTAACAATAATTTTTTTTTAACAATTGTTTAACGCAAAAGATTGTTAAATAGTATATAGCTAAAGATTACAATACTTTAATTTATTAAATTAAAAATAATAATAAAAATTGTAACAAAACTTTATTGTTAATATAATTCTAAAATATAATCTTAAAATTTCGAACTTAATTATAGATTGTTTTTTTCTTAATATATTATTTTACTTTATAAGTATTAATGTCAACAATTAATTATTAACACGTCGACAATAAACACAAATTAAAATAATCTATTTAGCAAAACTCTTTATAGTATTAATAGTTTATATTATATTTAGCAAATTATTTTAAACTAAATAAAACAAAAAAACAAAAAAAAAATTAATAGAGAGAAATCTTAGCAATTTTGAACAAAGCAAAAAACAAAATTAAGATTGTTAATATTATTGTTAACAAAGTTTTTAATATTATTAGACAAAACAAATTATAACAAATAAAGTCAAAATAAATATACAAAAAAGATACAATAAAAGTAATTTAAACAAAAAATATAAAAGTTATTAAAATTATTTACGCAAAACTTTATAATAAAAAGACAAAAAAATTTAACAAAATTTGCATTAACTAATTTTTTTTTTAACAATCTTTAACTAAACAACAATTTTAAATATTAAGTTAAATAAATAGCTTTAACAATAACGCAATTTTTTTTAATCAAAATTTATTTGTTTTTTGCTTAAAATATTATAACTTGTTTGTAATAAAAAAGAGAAAGCAAGATTTTACGCAAGATATTTTATTATTTAATTAACAATTTATTGCGCAACTTATATTGTTAAAGCAAGAGATTAAGCTTTGTAATACTTTAATATCTTTTACAAATAAACTAAAAATATTCGAGATAACTTAAAAAGATTTAGCAATTATTAACTCTTTAAAGATGTTAATAGTTTTAAGAAAGAAAGTAAGATATAAGTTATTACAATTATTAAAAACAACAATTGTAATAACAATAAACAATAACAAGAAAACAAATAACAATAATATATCTAGTAATATGTTTGTTAAGCTATTTATTCTTACTAAGTATTTAAGAACAAAAAAGATCGAAGAAGTAAAAGATTGCAAATATTATTTTATAAATATCAATCTTTTAAAACAAATTAATTGTAAGTTAAGAAGTAAAATCAATATACGCATTAAAAATAAATATTTTTCTACAATTTATCTAATTATAAAATTAATATTGACAAAAAACTTTTTAAACTTGTGTTATATTTATATTTGCAAAATTGCTAAATATATTAAGCTAAAATTTAGTAATATTAGATATAAGATTATCTTAAAGAGATTAAAAACTTGCTAGCTTAAACAACTAATTTTTAAAGATTTAAAAATTAACAATAAAATCTCTTTCTAGTAATAAAAACAAGATTGATTGTTTGTTTTAAAAAATTAATTCAAGATCTTTATATATATATATATTAAATATTTTCTTTTCGAACAATTAACTATTAATATATATTAAATTGTAATTAATAAAATCTACAACAATAAAATCTAATTAAGATAATCAATAAAAAGCAATATTATTGTAGAAAATATATTTAACTAACTTTAGAATAAGATATATTTCGAAAGACAAATTAAAACAAGAATTAATAAACTTATAGTTAAGAAGTTTGCAATATATTAATATTATTAACAAAAACAAAATAACAAGTTTAACTATAAATAATTACAAACAATATTTTACTTTTTAAATTAACAAGTTATTTGTATAAATTTAAAGTATTAAATGTTATATATTTGTTTTTAATTCGATTGCAATTCTTGCTTAATATTGTATTCTTATTATATTAAGTTTGTTATTAAAAAAAATAACACAAGCTTTTACTATATTAATATATATATATCTAAATATTTAAAAAACAAATACAAAAGCGCAATTATTTAAAATTCGATTTTGTTAAACAACAAAAGTAAACAAATTTGTACAAAAATAGTATTAAGTTTTTATTAAATAATTAAGAAATAATAAAAAAATATTGTTATATATAAAAACAAATTTAAAAATACAAATATTGTGTTTATTTATAATTTAAAGAAACTATAAAAGTTAAAAAATGCGCAAAAATACAACAACTTTATAAAGATATTTTTGAAAAAAAAGAATATACGTATTATTAAATCTAAGATTTTGCACAAATTAATATTAAATAGTATTTGCGCTTTTTGACAAATTATTCTTCTATAATATATTAATATACAAGAGAACAAGAAAACTTTAAATAATATTAAGTTTAATTAATAGAGCAATTTTGTTATTGTATATACAATTTAAATTATACTTAAATTTACGTTATTAAATTAATTGCATTAATATATTATTTTATTATAAAAGTTTCTCGCATTAATTTAATTGTATATCGACTTTGTTATAAATTAAGCGCTTGTTTATTAAATATTTTAAAATAATTCTATTGTGCAAACGCAAACAAATTAATTTTTAAAAACAAATCGAATAAAAACAACGCAAATAATAGTGTTGTATTAAATAAAGTTTTTGCAAAAGTTTAAAATTGTTTTCGAAAAAATAAAAAACGCAAAAATTGTTTACTATAACAACAATAAATATTTTGTAAATTAAAAAAGAAAAATAATCGAATACAAAATTGCTTAATTAAAATAAATTAACAATAACAATAGAGTTTAGTGTATATAATTAATTAAATAATAACAAGACTTGTTAATTAAATAATAACAATTATATATTTAATTTTTTTACTTTAATTATATAACTTAAATATCTTAAATATATTTAAAATTAAAACTTAATACAAGAGTAATATTAATTGCTACTTAATTTTATAAAAGTTGCATAACTACTAGTTGCATTTTATGTATATCAAAAAAGAGAAACTTAAGATCTACTACTAATACTTATTATTAACAATTATTTATTTAAACTAAGATAAAGATACGACAAAATTAACAAAACAAAATTGTACAAATGCAATTTTAATTTTTTTTAATTATTTCTTTTTGCTTCTTAAACTAAATAAATTATTATTAAAGTTAATTTTTTTTTGTTATATTTTGCATTCGAGTTGAATTTTTTTTGATTATCTTTATTTATATTGTTTATTAACTTAAGTTTTTTATCTAAATCTTTCTTATTATAATTGTTAATTTCTCTCTTATTTGTTTTGCTTTTAATTAATCGAATAGTAATTTTTTTTGTTTCTTTTTTATTTTAATTTAAGCTTCGATTAACTATAAGTTGTTCAATTCGCGAACAAAAATATCGCAAAATCGAATTTTAAAAATAAAAAAAAATCTTCTTAACAATATTAACAAAACAAATAACTTAATTGTTTGTTTTTGACTTTTTTTTTTCGAATTTAAAAATAATAGTTAAATTACTTTGCTTGAACGTACTTTTATTTAATTGCGTAATTTCTTTTGTAAAATTGCTAAAATAATTAATTGACAATTAAATAATAGTTTTAAGCGCTTTTCTTTAAAGCAACTTGTTTTTGTTAATTATTTAATTTTTATGCAAGAAATAAACGTAATATAGATTTTTATTATATTTTTTCTTTTTTATTAGATAATAAATATCTTTAACTTAATTGTAGTAATATTTTGTTTAATCTTAATAAATAATACAATTTTTGCAATTTTTTTTGTCTATATAATAAATTTTTTTCGAAATATAATCGAATAATATATATATTGCTTTTAAAAAGTTATTGCTATTAAAGTTGACAAACTATATTTTTTTTTGCGTATTAATATTAAACAATTTAAGTGTAATATTTATAAAATAATTATTAAGACAAACTTTAACTTAAGATATAATATACAATTTTTAATTTTTAAAAGTATTAATTTCTAATTCTATAATAAGTTAATATTTCTTAAATACTTTATATTTGCGTTTCGATATAATTTTTAGCTTTTTGCACAAATTTGATTTCTTAATATTAAATATACAATAAATCTCGATATATTATAACTTCTTTAATTTAGAAGAATTACAACTCTTTTTAATACTAATATTGCGTTTGTTTTTCTTAATTTTTTTCAAAAAAATATTTAATTTCTTTTTAATTTTAACGCATTTCTTTTTCTTTGCGTTAAATAATTCTTTAAACAATTAATTTTTTTTAATTATTTCTTTTTTTTACAATAGATTAATATGAAGTAGCCACTATCTCTTTGAGTAAAGCTGCGTAGTCAAGCGAGTCAAGATAGGTAGCACGTGTAATAGTAATAGTAGCATTTGTAGTAGAACTAATTGCTAAAAAACGCAAGTACAAAAAAATCTCGCTCTCTATAAAACACTTTTTTGTTTGCTATTAAGAAAAAACAATACGCAAACAGTATTTGCTAATTCGATACTAGTTCTGCTTAAATCTAGTTCGCGCAACTCTTTGTTAAACACGCACTAACATATATTGAACACGCTATTGCAAAGCAAATCTAGTACTGCAAAATACGTTTTACAGTTATATTCTCTTTTAAAATTTCAGTTTCTGAAATCTATATTATTAGTTCTAGCTGCAATATAATCTTTAAATCGCCATTATAACAATATTCACGAAGCTGTATATACCGCAATATAGATACGCGAAATTCCACTTTGCAATTATTCGACTCTCCCGACAGCAGTAGATAGAAGCAAATATTCAGAATAATTTCTTGTATCTTGTAGATAGTAAGAAAGCAATAGATATTTGCAATAATATATCTACAATTATTATTCTTGTTTATTTTGGTAATCGTAGATTTATCTTCTTAGTAGAACTGTTTTTAACAAATATCAGATAGACAGCAGTAATTTATTTCTCTCTGTAGTATATAGACGCGTTGCTATTGTTCTTAGACGCAATATAGTAATATAGATATTATTATTACTATTTTGCTTTCTTGCTTCTTATACTACTTTGCAGAACAATCTTGTAAATACAACTGCTTCTATTTCTGTGTCTGTTTGTAAGCTGTAAAAATATTTAATTATTGCAGTACTTAATTTAAATCAACGCAGTCGATATTGCAATTTTTGAGCTTGTTTTACAGTAATAATAATAATTTTTATCTGTTTTGCAGACAGATATCGCGACTCTACAGATACAACTGCAGATATTTATCTTTTTAGTATTCTATTTGTTTACTGCAATTAATATGCAAGTATCAAATTGTTTATATACTACGCAAAAAACAATTTTGTTTTGATTCTAATTGCAACAGAAGTAATTGCAAAATTAATTTGAGAGTTTGATTAACTTTTTGTTGTATAGAGTATTATTAGCACTTTTACAAATTATTGAACAATAGTAAGCAGCTTAATAGTATCGATACTATTTTAAAAACAAAACTAATATACGTACAGACAAATTGTTTGCGCAATTTTAACAAATATTTTCTGTCTGTTGCTGTTGTTGCTGCTGTTGTTGCTGCTGTTACATTTGTTTTTGCGTTTGTTTCTGTACTTTTTTCTGTTATTTTTGTTTCGATTTTTGTTTTTCTTGTTTCAATTTCAATTTTTTTTGCTTTTTTGATTTCTCTTTTGTCTATTGTAGTTTTGTCTGTATTTTTTGTTTTTCTCGATTTGTTTTCTGATTGCAATATAGAATATATTTGCAAATCAAAAAAATAGAAACAGAGTTAACAATATATAATAGCTGTTTAATACTATTGCTGCGTATTTGCTCTCAAGCAAAATCTCTTTATTGTATATTTTCCAATAATAGATTGCATTATTAAATATTTTTGTTGTTTTGCAGCAAAATATCTTTGCAAATCGAATTCTATTGTTGCTATTGTATTTTTTCTTGTTCGACGCGTTTGCTCTGCTACTATTATTGTAATAGTTTTCTCTACTATCGTCAATACTTTTCAATTGAAAATAAACTATTGTACATAATATAATAAATACAACGTATAGATTTCAAAAAAGATATTAGACTAACTTGTACAACTACAGTTGTTGTTGCTAACAATTTTTTTTGTTTTTTTCAAATTATTTACTATTATATTGTAATTTTCGATTCTGATTATCTGTTTTTTGATAAAAAATTTTGTGCTAAGATCTGCAAATTGTTTTGCTGTAGTAAATTGTATTGCAAAATCTATAGCGCATAAAACTAATATATATTAGTTTTGTTTATAACAATAATTGTTTTGTTTGTAACAATTGCAATCGAAATATATTTTGTTTGCTATTTTTGAGATAGCAAAAACTAATTTGTATAAATATATATATATAGTTGTATTTCTATATATCTGAATCTGTTTTTGAATCTTTGTGTTATTATAGAAGTTTTTGTAGTTTTTAGAAATATAATTTTCGGACTTTAATCTAATTTTTTGTTTTATTTGTTTTTGTATAATTGTTTTTGTTTTTTTAATTTGCTAATTATTTGTTTCTTTTGTCTCTTTTTTTTTAATATTTTTGCAGCTATACTGTATTTTTTTTGTTTTTTTTTAAATTTCTGAATTTTGTCTATTGTGTTTTCGAGATACTTCAAAAACTTTTATATATTTTTTTACAAAATTGTGTTAAGCTATCTAATTAAATATTTAAGTATACTATTTTTGATTTGTTTGTTCAGTATTTTATCTATATTTTATTTTTCTTTATTTTCGATAAAAATTGATTTCGATTTTGAATCTTTGTCTTGCAAATATCAAAATTCAAGTAGCAAAATATAAAAGATAGCATAAATTGCTTTGTATTTTGCAGATAAATTCAATTAATATATTTGTTTGTTTTTCTTAATTAAAATAGTAAAGAGTTTTAGTTAATAGTAATTAATCTTCTTTTTAAATTGCAATATATATATATTAATATTTTGCAATAGTATTTTGTTGTCTATTTAAAAACTTATTAATTTATAGTTCTTGTTGTAGCTTCTTGCTTGTTGTTTCGAAATTGCTATTTACAATTTTTTTTAAATATTTTCTAGTATTTTGCAACTATTCTGCTTGTTCTGTAGCTAGAAATATCTTTTCTATTAAAAATCTATCTACAGATATATTTACAAAATCTGCAATATAGTCTGTTAATAGTTTGTAAAAAGTTTTTTCAATATTTGAATAAATACTATTATTATATATAAACGCAGCTATAGATAGCAGCTTCAATCAATTATTCTGTCTGTAATTACAATAAATACGCAGATAATATTTTAAAATCTAATTTTGTTTTTTTGTTTAACTATCGATCTGCAGATAGAATACAATACTAAATTGATATTTTGTATCTAGATATTAGTACAATATTAATCAAAAATAATTTGTAAAAAACAAATTTCTGTCAAAAATAATATTATATATTATTCTATAATAGTATACAAACTCTTTTTATAAAAGTTTTGCAAAATTTTTGCATTAAGTTTCTTAATAGTTGCAATATAGATTGTGTGCTTAATTAACTTGTTAATCAGTATTAAAATTGTATTATTGATTTTTTCAATATATAGATTTTTTGCAGATAGCATATTTGTAATAAAATCTATTATTATTATTTCGAAGAGTTGCAAATTTCCAGAAAATATTAAGCTAAATTTCTTATATAATTTATAATAGTAAATATATATACGCTAACAATTAGAACAGATACAAATATATTTATTAATTTTTTTAATTATACTAGATTAGTAATATTTTTGCTATATTGTATTTTCGATTTGTCGACATACAAAATGCCCAAATATAGAATTATTGTAATATATGCAAAAAATTTTATTTTTTGTTGCTGTATTTTTCGAAATATAGACTGCGAGATCTCGATATAGCAATCTATTTTTTTTAATATTCTATTTCGAAAATTTATTTTGCTTATTTGCAAATCTTTGACACTATTGCTTTTTTATAACAAAAATATTTTTCTGTTGTAGTTTTTGCAATTACGCTGCTATCGATTTTTTCAAATCAGCAAAAAATTTCTTCGATTCTGCAATTTGTTGTATTAAAAGTTGGAATAACGCAGAATCTAGAATATTGTATAATTTTTCGAAAACTTTCTTATTCAGATCTATAATTCAAATATTTGCAATAATAGTATTATTCAGTTGCGCTATTAAAACTGCAAGTTTAACTATAGCAGAAATATCTTTGTTTTTCTGCAATTTCGATTAATATTTCGGATTGCAAAACTTGTTTCGCAAAATAGATAGAAAATTGTTATTATTATTTTTGCTACTATTAAATTTTATAATGTCAGATCTTCTTAACAATATATCTGCAGAATTAAGTTTTTTTTTGCAATATTTTATATTAAAGTTAAACGTAGCTAATTTCTCAGTTTAGCAAATTTGCTTAATCGAAAGTTTCTTTGTAATTATAAAGTAACAAAAATTGTTGTAATTTGTAATTATACAAATAATATATTTGCTATTTTGTAAATAATATCTTCAAAGTTTGAAAACTAACACAATAATATAAAATTTCTTGTCGTGCGTATTTTAGCAAACTTTAGATTCTTTAAACTTGTAGCTAATAAATACAATAGAATATTATTGTATATTTTTGTCAAACTAACTAAATATATTTTCTGTTTTACAATTCGATATATCGATTTTTACACAAAAAGAAATACTTCAATTGTAGTGTTCTAGAATAAAAACAATAATAAAAACAATTTTAAATATCTCGAAAACTTTTTTTGCTTTTTTAATATATATAAATCGCAAATATATTTTGCTTTTCTTTGTATTTGCTGTTAGATCGATTAACAATACTACAATTTGAAAAAATTTGCAAATAAAGTATCGATAGAATTCTACAAATTCAAAAAACACAAAAATATTTTTTGCTAATTCTAATTTAGACTATTTTTGAATAGTCTCGATACAAATTTGTTTTATTTAAATATCTCGCTTTTTAATTACAAAATCTAGAAAAATTATTTTGTCGCAATTAAATATATATTTCGATAGCTTTGTATACAATCGATACTCAAGCAATATACAAAATATTTTGCAAATATTTTTCTAATATTGCTTTTCCGAATTTGAGTAAATAAACACGTTATTTAGATATATTATATAGCAAACATTAATATACAATCTTAATACGCAATTTATATAAGATTGAAAGATAGCAGAAATATTAACAAAATTAAAAAATATAATTTAATACTTAAACTATCTGTATCGAATACAAAAAGCTGTTTTCTATTTATTGTTTTAATAAATCCGAATATAATAATACGTATTGTATATATTAATTTTAATAAAATATTTTGTATTTGCGAAGCGCTCAAGTGTCTCTAAAAGAAAAAGAAAAAAAAATTATTTTTAATAGTAATCTTATTGAGTTCGCAATAGTCTATACAAAAATACAAACTATTATTAGACTTTTTTACAAACAATACTAAGAATTTAATAGAATTATTGAAAAAATATATTTAGTTCTTTTTTAGTATATCTGCAAGATATTTTTGTATTGCAATTAACTTATTCTGCAATATATTATATATATATTTTGTATACAATATCTTGTTTTCTACAAAATCAATTAAATACTCTATTTGATTATATATATTAAGTGCGTTTAAAAACTTTTTCGAAAATATCTCTATAATTTTTTTAATTTGATTCGAAACAACTGACTCTTTAATCTGAAATATACTGTATTTTGTAGTTTTTCTTTTTGTATATTTTGGAAACTTTTTCGAAAATAGTATTTAATACAAGAGTGCAATATAGATTTTGCTATAATTTTTAAAAACAAATATAGCAAGTTGTACAAATTTCTCAGAATTAACTATTTAAATATTTTTTTTCAATTATTTAGCAAGACTATCTCGATAGATTTAGATATAATTCGATTATTATATATTCGAATTAATTTTCTTAAGTTAAAATAGTTTGAGAATTATTTTATAGTCTTGTATATTAATAGTATAGAATTTAGAGCAATCGTTTTTGTGTGTTTTTTTACTATTAACAATAGCAATAGAGAGTTTCTGCATTTTATACAAAATAACAATACAATTATTAATAGTTTGTATCTGCAGTAACAAAAAGATATTTTCGAGTAGCTGCGCATTTTTGACAAAAAACTGCAAAATAAAATTCTTTTTAGTTTCTAAATTAATAAGATATTTGACTTCGCGTATATTACGCAATATATTAACAAATACTATTTAGATCAATATTCTGATTTGCTGTTTCTAACTTTTTATATCTAATATTGTAGCAACAAGTATCAGACTTTAATTTTTTCCGAAAATATATTACTTTTGTTTTGTTTTTTTATCTACTTTTAATATTGCAAATATATAGAGTTACTTAATTTGTAATCTATTTAATTGCATATATAGTATCTGTAATCAATAAATACAATATATTTTTTTTCAACAAATATCTAACAATTGTTTTTGTTTTGCTAATTATTGCTGATACTATCTTTGATTTGTATAATTACAGTAATTTTAGTAATTAATATAATAGAGTTGTTTGTATTGTTAGTTGCGCTAAACAAGTTATTTTGTTTGTGCGAAAATCGATTTTCTTTATTATATTTTTCAGAATTTTCTACAATATAAAAGATACTATCTGATCTTAACAGCTTTTTGATTAATTGCAGATATTGTTTAATTTCGATAAATCTATTATATATCTATATAATACTAATATAGCTATATTGCTAACAAAGCATTTTCTGACAAATCTTGTCGATATATTTGTTTTTCAGATTTTGTATTTTTTTATTGTTAATAACTGATTTCTTTAGTTGCAAATATAGATTGTTCAGATAGATAGCAAACTCTTCGATTTTTTAATAAAATTGCTGTTTTGTATTTTCGAGCTTAAATTTAGTTTCTACGTCGCGAATCTCAAATATACTAAAAAAAAATTTAATATATCGAAAAAAATAGTTTCAGATAATTTCTTTATTTTTATTATATATTTTTTGTACGTATCTGCGTTATTAATTATGTTATTTTTCTATAAAATATAATATAGTTTAAAGTATTTTCGACTTTTTATCAAAATAGTCTGCAAGATTATTTTAAATATAATTTTTGCAATTCTTAAATTAAATTTCTAAACTTGTATAGTTAATATATTTTTGTATTGACAACTTCTTAATACAACTAGTTTTTTTGTATCGATTGAATCGATAATAATTATTGCTATATTTGTAACAATAATTATCGATATATTGTGCAAGCTAAAGTTTCGCAGTTGCAAGCTCGATTTCGAGTTTTAGAAATTGCAGCATATTTGTATTATTAATATACTACATAATAGTATTTGTCGAGATAGACAATATAGATTTGTTTTCAAAATTAAATATTTCGATATTTTTTTTGCTCTAATTAACAGCTATACTAGTATTAAAATAATTATTTTTGTCTGATTCTTGAAATATATTATCTGCGTAGATTTCTTTATACAGCTGATTATTAATAATATTCTGAGAATTAATCGATTTCTGAATACGCTTGCAAAAACAAGTTATTGATAATTTATTAATTATTGTTTCTAACTGGACAGCTTCGTTCAGACAAAGCAATTAGAACTGTAAAGTAGTTACTATTTTTTTAAATAGAGCTGCGTAGTCAAGCAAGTCAAAATAGATAGCACGTATAATAGTAATAGTAGTATTTGTAGTAGAACTAATTGCTAAGAAACGCAAATGCGAAAAAATCTCGCTCTCTATAAAACACTTTTTTGCTTACTATTAAAAAAAAACAATGCGCAGACAGTATCTGTTGATTCGATACTAGTTCTGCTTGAATCTAGTTCGCGCGATTCTTTGCCAAGCACGCACTAACGTACGCTGGACACGCTATTGCGAAGCAGATCTAGTACTGCGAGACACGCTTTACAATTAACGTATAAGTTTGTATATTCTTAATTTAATTTATACAAGTTTTATCTTTATATTAATATTATTATTTTTTATTAAAATCTTGCTATTTACAATCTCTTCTTCTTTATTTATTTTATTGTCGACATTTATATATTTATATTTATTTTTAATTATATTGTTCTAATTAATGTATAAGCTTTTGCTAGACAAATTTATAATAGTAGTATTTAATCTCTTAATTAATAATATTGTTAAAAGTAATAAAGATATTATTATTTATATTAATATTGTTTGCTATTCTTGTATTAGAGACAACAAGATTAAAAATTAAAAGTAAAAAGCAAAAGCAAGAGAAGCAATTAAGTAAATAAAGAGAAAAACTATATTTAATTGTTGTTTGTAAAATAAATTAATTTATAGTTAAGTTTCAAATGTTCAAAAATTGTATTAATAAAAATTAAATATTGCTTTGTTTACTTAATAAATAAACTAATATTAATATATCTATAAATCTTGCTTTATACTTTTGTTACAATATATAAGAGTTGAAAAATAAACAATTTAGTATATTTAATTGTAATCTAAATTTATAGCAAATTAAACTAAAAAAAACAACAATTCTAATAAATCGAACTTTATTTAATATCTATATTTCATAAAGTCGAAAAATTGTCTATAAATATTTAGTCGAATCTAATTTTCTAATAATTTTAACTTAATTTTAAATAATATTTTTTTTAACATTAAATAAAGATAATATTAAATAAATTAAAATATTCGAGTTTGTTTTCTTTTTTAATTGTACAAAAATATATTAATGTCTATTTATTTAGTTCTATATACTATAGTTTATTATTGTATAAATACAATAACTTACAATACAATCAAACTTAATATATTATATAATTTTTTTCTTGTTGCACATTATTAAATGTTAAAAGAAAGAAAGAAACTTAATTGTTTTAATAGTTGTTAGCAATAATATTGCAATTAAATTTAATATATTTAACAAAATTGTTTTTAAACAACTTATTATTATAAATTAATTATCTTTTTTTAAAGACAACTTTTGCAAGTTGATTTTTTTTTTTTTTTGCAAAACTTTTCGATTATCTTAATTGTTTTTACGTTATATTAAACGCAAATTAAACAAGTCGCAATTTATATAGATTATCTTAACTTCAATCTTCGATTAATTTTGTTAAAATTAACAATACAATTAGTAATTTAATAAATGTTTAAATTTTATATAGTTTAGCTTTATTGCTAATATAAATCTTTAGAGACAACAAAATATATATATTTTTAACACGTTAGTTTTACAACGCAATCGAACTCTTAAAAAGACAATTTCGCGTTATATATATTTGTCTATAATATATATTAACTACTATTACTTCTATATATATTCTTAATTGTATTAATCTTTGCTTCTTTTATATTTGTTAATTATTTAAATACAAGTTCGAATTAAGATTTTTATTTGCGAAAATCGAATTGCTATATTTGTCGTCTAAATATAGATTTAAATTAAAATTTTTATTTGCGAAAATTAAGTTGCTATATTTGTTATCTAAATATAGATTCGAATTGAAATTTTTATTTGCGAAAATTAAGTTACTATATTTGTTGTCTAAATATAAGTAAATTTTGAAACAATTAAAATTGCAATTTGTTTTTATATTTTTTTTGTTTATTGATAAGACTTGTTGATTTTTTCTCGATTTACAAAACGCATTAATATTGAATATTTATAGTTGATTTTACTTCGAATATATATATTATAAACAATTTTATTTTTCTTTTAATATATTTTTTTCTTGTTTTTTGTTATTTATATATATAGATAAATTAGAGCGCAAATATATTTTACAAAATAATTTTATTAATCTTAAACAAATAAAAAAATCGAATATTTATAAATTGCTTAAACTAAATTTTTAAGATTTTTAGAATAATTTATTATATTCGAATTAAATTTTCAAAATTTTTAGTATAATTTGTTGCGTTCAAATTAAATTTTTAAGATTCTTAATATAATTTGTTGCGTTCAAATTGAATTTTTTAAATTCTTAATATAATTTGCTATATTTAAGTTAAATTTTTCAAATTCTTAACAAAGAAGACAAAATAAAAATCAAAAATAATAAAACTTGTTTTGTTTTGCTAATTTATTCGATTAAAATAAATTAAAAAAAAAGTGTTGCTTAAACAAATTTCAAATATTAATAGCAATCGACAATATTAATAGATTAACAAATTATTAAATAAAGCTTAAAAATAGATAGCAAATACAAAGCTAATAATAAATAATATATTTTTAAATTCGAAAACAATTAATCGCAAACTCTTGAATACATTTAAAAGATATTAAATAAAGTTAGTATTTGCGCTTTGTTATTAAGATATATTAATAGTATCTTATATTAACAATATTGTAATTAAAATTATAATATATAAATTAATTGCAAAAGATAATCGAGTTATATATTGTATATATGTTGTTTCTTTAATATAAAGTATCTTAATATTGTCTATTTTAAACTATCGAAAAAGTTGCAAAAACAATTATACAAATCGAAATATATTTATTTATAAATACACTAGCTTAATAATAATTAATTGCAAATATATATTAGTTATCGAAAAAACAAAAAGAATTTAAAAAAGAATTATATTTTTTCTTACAATAAGCAACAAATTATTGTTATTTCTATATTATTAAAAAGAAAAAGAAAAAGCAAATAGTAACGCAAAACAAAAAAAATTGCAAATTTTTTTAAATATTTAACGCAAACTTAGATCTTGTCTTACTTCTTTTTATAAACAATATACAAAACTGCGCTATATTTACTAGTATTAACTCTTGCTTAATTAGTATATTAATAGTTTATTAACTATAAAGTAATAAGACAATTTGCAATTAAAGAGCGCAAATTATTCGCAATTATTATTAATAATTCAAAATTATATATAATTGCGCAAGTTTGTTCTTTAATACAACGCAATACTATATAAGATTTGCTTTCTTAATCTTAATACTTTTAGTAATTTTATATTTGTTGTTTAGAATAGAAGTTCGAAGCTTCGAATATTATTAATTTAAATCGAAGATTACAAATAGCGTAAAAGTTAATAACTTAAACTAAAGAATATATACTATAATATATAACTTTTATTTATAATAAAAAACGTTAATACTTGTTAGGGTTAAAGCTTTGATAACTAGTATGTAGTTGATTGACGAGAATACTAGCTATGCAGAACTAACTATGTATAGAAAATAGATATAAGTACTATAAGTGTCAAGATACTAAACGTTATCTATAGTATACTCGAGACTAGAAAGCGAAAATTTAAAAAATAATTGAAAAGCAAAGTCTATCTAGCTTAAAATTGTAATACAATTTTTTTCTTCTATTTGCGAGCTTTGGCAAAGCGATATCGAGTTTTTCAATTAGCGTTTTTAGTTAACTTTAGTTAATTTTGAGTGCTTGTTAAATACAAGCTTCAATTAATATCGAATACGTATTAAATATTGTTTAACAATTAAAACTAAAGTTTTTAATGTATATCAAACAAGAAAATAAATTTGTCGAGTAAAAAAAAAAAAATCGAAAATTTTGAAATAAAATATACAAAAAATAGTAATATGCAAAACAAAAAATATATATATTGCAAATAATATTCTAATTAATTTTTAACTATCTTCGATTAGTATTGGGCATGTTTGTCGAGTACAATTTGATATTCGAAATAAAATATTGAATAATTGTTAGATAGCAAAAATCGAATTTCGAGCAATTTGTTAAACAACAACAAGATTAAGAGAAAAAAGAGAGTATTTAATTTTTAAAAAAATATCAAATGTAAAAAAATTGAAGAGAGTATAAAAGATTGCTAATTTTAATTTTAAAAAAGAAATTCGAATTACGTAATACGAAAATCGAGAGATCGACAATAAAATAGAGATTGATTGCGTTCAAAATAATACAAAAAATCAATTATATAATCTAAAAGAAAATTGACAACAACAAAAGAGATAGCAACGTCAAAAAGTCGAAATTTGTCAAATTTTAACTATATTTAAATACGTTTGTCTAAACTTGCAATATAGAGAGATAAAATAATATAAAAGTATCTTGACAACAATTTATACGCAATTGTGCGTATATTTAGAAATATTAAGTCAATTCTAATTCGAAAAATCTTTAGAAAAGACAATTATAAAATATTTAGCAAAAGCACTATAGAAGCGATAGCAAGAATCTCGAGTATATATCGACTAACTTTTGACAATAGTAATATATTAATAATACGTTTTTGAAATTCTTGTTAAATATAGTAGAAGATAAGATAGTATATCGAATTTAATTTTGATTGCAAATATATAACGAGTAACTCTTAACAATAGTAATATATTGACAATGCGTTTTCGAAATCGATTCTAGATATAACAACAAAAACTATAAATATATATTAAACAACATTTTGACAATAATAGAAGAGTGCAAAAAATATATAGACGCAAACTATTCTACTTATTAGATTTTTAATTAAAAGACGTTTTAAATATCTAGTAAGATTTTGTTGCATTTAGATATTAATAGTAAAAATTAATAACAAAGTCGAAATAGCTATTAGTTATAGAGTAGTCTAGCTATTTAGATTTATTGTTATAGTTTGTGTAGTTTGTAAAGAGAATTTAATATTGTAGCATTTTGCGTCTATAATTAGTAACAATTAGATTTGAATTTACGTTATTGTTATTTTTGCATATATTGTATTGTAATATCTTGATACTTTTAATATAGTATTTAAAATTGTTGTCGATATTGTTAATAGCATTGACAAGCGACAAAAGTTTGATTTGTTAATTTGACAAAAGCTTGCTTTTGTTAAGATGCAAAAGTTATAAATAAAATATTAAATAAATTTTTATTGATTCGAGTAGTTCTAATTTGTAAATATAATTGTTAATTGCTCGAATAATTTTATAGAAGCTTGTATTTTTATACTTTAGAGATTTGTATAATCGAGTTATTTTAGTATTTTAAATATTAAGTATAATTTAATTATCGATTTTGAATTGCAAGATTGTAGCGTATTTGCAATTAGCAAATTCTACTTGTTTGATTTAAATTTAAATAAATTTTTGACAAAAAAAGTTTTGCAAAATCTCGATCTTTTTAGTAGTTTTGTTAATATTTTTTATATTGCAACAAACTTCGAACATAATATTGTTAAAAAAAATTGTAAATAGCTTTAGACTTAATTGTAACAAATAATTTTTAATAACAAAAAAAAAAATAAACTAATAGACTTGCTAATATAATTGTTTGCGACAAATTTAGCAATAACAAGATAACTAATCTAGTTATTTTAATTGTATTGTATATATATTCGAAGATATTACTTAAGAGCAATATTAGTATTTTTGATTTAATTGTTGATTTTTAAGTAAAACGCAATTGACAATTTAGATTTAATTCTTAATTTTTTGCAAAAATATTGTTAAAAATAAGCGATAAATTAAATATTTTTGTCGAAAATAATAGTAGCTAGAAAGCTCTTAATGCGTTAGACGAAGTCGATAAAGATTTAAATTATAATTTTGACTTTTAAAAAGTTTATAAATATAAATTTATTATTTTTAAATAATCTATCAATTATTATTAAAATATATTAGAAAATCTTTTCTTTATAGCAATATAACAATAGAAAGATAATAAAGTTGCAAAATATATTTTGTTAATAATAGTTTAAAATAGATAGAGACTTTAGTAGATTATATTTATGTTTGCAATATAATTTGATATGCTTGCAAATTAAATAGCTTTTAATATATTTCTTGATATCTAAATATAGTGTAGATTAATAGTAGTAATACTATATTTTTTTAAGAGTAGTTGTTCGATTTGAATGTCTAATACTTAACAATTTATATTAGAACTTGATTGCTTTGATTCAAAGAATATTATTTGTATTTCGAGATATATATATTTTGTCTCAAACAAATAGATATTTGATATTAATTGTTAAATGTTCGATTATTGTGCAATTTTCGAGTTTTAACTTAATTGTTTTGCAAAAAATAGTTAAAATCTTTTGTTTGCTAACTTTTTTAGTTTGAATAATTTGTTTTATTTTCTTGTTATACAAATATATTTTTAATATTTGCTAAACAAAAACTTTAAAATTAAGTTTTGTTTTAGATTTCTTCTTTTCTATTAAATTGATTGCAACAATAAATAAGAGCTAAATTGTAAAAAAAATTGCAAATATAAACAAATAAATTGTAGACAAAGCAAGTGTATCGAAAGAGAAAATAGAATTAACAACTAGAAACAACAAAATTATAGACTAAGAAATTGTAAATACAACAATAGCAAGCAACGAGACTAAAAAAAAAAATCTAAAGAGCAAAATTTGTTTTGTTAAAGTAATACAAATATTGCAAACAATAAAAATATAAATAATTCTATGTCTTTGTTAGTTGCTAGCAAGATTTAAGTAAACTTTTTGCAAGCTTTTGCAATTCTTTTGTTAACAATTAGTTTAAACTTGATAAAGTTTCGAAACAAACAAGTTAACTTTATTACTAGATTGTAAATAACACTTAATAGTAGCAAGATTAATACAATAGCTTTAATTATATTTAATTCTAAATTATATTATTTAAGAACTATTTGTTGTTAAAACTAGTTGCAAGAATTATTGTTATTAAAAAGTAAATTTTGCAATTATTTAATTAGATTATTTGACTTTGCGTCTAGTATATTTAATCGATAGATAATCTTAAAATTAAATTTAAACAAAAATTTAACTTAGCGAGTTTAACAACAATTAAGTTGCTTAATAGTTATAAAATACTTTAAATTGCAATAATTGATAATAATTTTAATAGATTATTTAACAAATATATTAGTATACTTTAAATGCTACTTCTCGAAAACGCAAACAATAATTAATAGCTTTTTGTTGTAGATTTTGTAATTGTATTTTGCGAACAATATAGTTTTAAATATATAAACTATTAAATAAAACAATTTATTTAAATTTATTTAAATTTATTTAGAACAATATAGCAACAATTACAAAGTTAAAAATATTGCTTTCGATTTAGATTTCTAGATTAAAATCGAAATAGTACAAAATAAATTAATTAATAAAGATTTGTTTAAGAGTTTTAAACACAAGATTTTCGAAATTATCAAGTTGTTATAAAAAATTAAGATTTTTGAGTTTGAGTTTACTAAGCACTAACAAAAATTTAACTAAATTCGAATAATTATAGATAAATTGTCAATAAAAATTGACAAAATCTAAAAAGATCTATATATTGCGCACACAAATAGAAATTTCTTATTTAAAAATATATTTAACTTTCTTAAAATCTATTCGAATTCTTTTGATAATAATAATTAGATCTAGATATTTAATTTGTTTGACAAAAAAAAAATTTGTAAAAATTTAGATAAAGACTTGCGTTATAAAGTTTAGCAAGAACTTTATTTATATAGTTTTTATATTTTGTCTTAATATTATTGTAAACTAAGATATTATTTATATAAATAATATAGAAATTGTCTAAATAGAAACTAAGAGTCTTATTGATAAAAAACTAGAACGTAATTGAAGTATTATATAGTTCAAAAGATATTACAATATACTTAAATAGATTGTAACAAATAATAAAGACTATTTTGTATTTGTTATTAAAACGTATTTGAATTTTGTTAAAAATTGCAATAATATCGAATTTGTTGTAGTACTTAATTTTGCATAATTGTTGCAAAATTTCTCGAATTAATAATAAAGTATTGCAATTCTTAATTGTTAAAGTATTAAAATCTCTATAATTTATATAGACGCGCAAATTCTTATTAGATTTCTTAACTATAAAAGTAGAAACAATATATTGTAAAATGTTGTTGCAAATTTGATTTTTGCTCTTTATATTATTTAGATAGACTCTAATAATCTTTTTTTCTTAATAGAAAATACTATAGATTTTTTTGATTAAAGAAGTTGCTTCTAGAATAAGATTAATAGTATAATTAATATTTTTATTTAATAGTAGCTTGTTAGCTTTCTATAAATTAAAGAGCTTAATCTAGTATTTAAATTTTAAATATATTTGCTTCTTTAATTGTTTTAGACTAGAAGAATCTTGCTTAAGTTTTGCATAAAACTTATTATAGTTATTAAAAATAATAATTGCAACATTTATTGTAATATTGTTGTCTATAATGCAAGTTAAATATCTATTGTTTTTCTTTGATTAATCTAGTATAGCAAAATACTTAAATAGTATAACAACTATCTTGTAGTTTTCTTTGTTAACAAGCTTTAAAAATGTAGAAACACTTATTTAATAAATATCGATTTTATTAAAAGATTTCGAAAATAAATATTTTAATTGCTTGCATTAATTGCTAAAGATTTCTAACAATTGTTAATTTAACAAATAGTACTTTATATAGTAATCGAAGTTGAACTCGAGAAATTATATATTGTTTTTAATTTATATATTATACTTTTTAATCTAAAGTATATTAAAAATAATTGCAAATTATTCTAGTTCGATTATTAAATATTATAAGATATCAATATATTTGCTAAGATTAACAATAACTTAAGTAATATAAATAATATTAGAGACAAATTTGTTATTAACTAAACGCAATTTGATAAAATTTCAAAACAATATAATAAAAAATTTATAAAGTTTGACAAATTTTCTATTTATAAAAACTTTATTAAAAACTTCGATATTAATAAATAATATTATTTTAATATAATATTTATCAAAAAGCAAATAGACTTAATTTAAACAAATTTTAATATAAAAATTTAGTTGTTAATTGTTAAACAATTTGTTATTAATAATACTAGAATTAAGTTCGACTTTAACAAACAAAATTTTATTTTATAAATTAAATATAATTTTGAGTTCTTTTATTGTTTTTTATATAAGTATTAGTTTTTGTTTTAAATTGCAATTCTTGTTAAAAATATTTAGTTTTTCGATTTGCTAAAGTTATCTAAGTTGTTATTTAAGATATTAGAGAAACTATTTTCTCTAAATGTTGCTAGTTCGAAGTTGCTAATATTATAAATTTTAAGCTTAACAAAAGCTTTATTTTTAATTTTAATTAATTTGTTTTTGCAAAAAATATTTCTATAGTGCAATTTATATTTTGATTTGAGACATTTTCGACAAAAATTAAAAGACTTAATTTTGTTTTTAAAAGTTTAAAATTATACTTCTATATCTTGTTTTTAGTTGCAAATAGAGATATATATAAAACTATTAATATCGCGAGTATTTGTATTAGTATATTTAGAGAGCTTGAAAATATTAATATAATTATTGCGCTTATTAATATTATTAATAGCTTATATATAGATAAAAGTTTAAATAGTAATTAAACAAGATTTTTTTATTTGCTAAAATTTTAGATCGATTTTACAAATTAATCTAATAAGTTGATTTAAAATAATATAGTTTGTTAAAATAATATAACAACTTTAAAATCTATAGTTTAAATTTTTGTCAAATCAATATATTTTATTAACTTCTAATATAGAGATTCTAATTATTGTAAATATAAAGCAATTAATATATTAATTGAAGATTTCGATATTTTTTATAACAAATTCGAGCAATATAATTTTAACAAAGTTATATTGTTTTTTGTTTAAATTGTTCTATTAAGCACTTAGATTTTTAAACAAATTATCTATTGTTAAATAAAAATTAATAGATTTATCGAACAAACAATACTTAATTTTTTTAAAAATATTATTAATAATCTTAATAATAGCAAGATTAAGTTTAACTTTTTTGAAAATAAAATGTCGAGAAATATTGCTAAACTTAGAAACTAATATAGTAATTTATTGTTTAAACTTTTCGAAATTCCTAATAAAGATAAAGAAATTAAGAAAGTATTTATTGTTTTTTATATTTTGTAGTTTCGATTTAAAATTATAAGCAAAATAAATATTATTAAAACAACTTCTTGCTTATAAATTAGATTTATAAAAGTAATTACGCTTGTTATTGTTGTCGAAATTGTAAATTATATAAATAGACTCAATAGATACAATTTCTTTATTTTAAGAGAAAAAAAGTTTTTGTTTTAGTTAATATACAATAGTTTTAAACAAATCGCATTAAGCTAAAGCGTTGTTGCGCTTTTGTTAAAAACAATATATTGTTTTGTTGCGAATATTTATTGTTGACTTCGTTTAATTTAAATAAATTTGCAAAAAGTTAATTTGAATTTTTAGCTAGCAAATAGAGTTGAAATTAGTTTTTTTATTAATTTGAAATTCGACAATAGTAACACTATTTTTATAAAATAGTTGAAGTTATTTCTTTACGTTATTTTTGATTACTTTTTAGAGAAATTGAGACATTTCTTATTAATTTTTGTTAAAATTGTTGAGTTAATTAACTAGAGTGCGACGTCGACTTAACTTATTTTTGTCTTTTTTTTTAATATATTTGTTACAAAATTAAACAAAGTTGCTATCTAGCAACTAATATATTAAAGATCGAATTAATATATTTGACAAATTTATATTGTTAAACAAATTTGATTTAGTTAGTTTGTTAATTATAATTTTGTAAAAATTGAATCGAGAAAACAACAAAAATTCGAATATATTTTGTTTAAGTAAATCAAAGTGCTTTTTAAGTTTTAAATTGTTTTCAAAATTATTTTGATTTAATAGAGAGCTTACAAGACAGTAATTGTAACAAAAAATAATATTAATATCTAATTAATTTTTATTTATAAAAAGTTTTTTAAATAACTTGCGATTCTTGTTAGAGCTAGACTTAACTTTGCTTTTTAAAATTAATTTTTTGTTAATTATATTGCAAATATAGATAAAATACAAATAATGCAAATGTTTGTAAACAAGAGTAGAAATTTAAGATTAAATATATTTGAGATTATATAAATGTTGAATAACTTATATTACTTGCGAGACAAAATTTTTGATGTCGAAAATAAATATTGTTTGAAATATTGTTTTGTTGCGTAGCGAATTTTCTAACATACAAAAACAAAAGTGTTGTTTAAAGACAACAATAAAATTGTATTGTAATTGTTGTTTTAGTAGATTTATTGATTCTATTTTAGCAAATTTATTGATTTTATTCTAGCAAATTTATTAATTCTATTTTAACAAATTTATTAAATCGAAGTTAAGACAATTTGTTGTTTTTTTATTTTAGCAAATTTACTAATTTTATTTTAGCAAATTTATTAAATTGTAGCTAGAACAATTTATTGTCTATTTTTTCTAGCAAAATTACTAGAGAATTAACAAAATTAAATATTGTTAAATTATATATCGATTAAGAGATATTTATTGTTGCAACTTAATTACGCTTCGCAAAGCGTCTATTCTAGTAACTTTGTATCTAGAATTGCTTTAGTAATTTTGTGTTTAAAATTGTTTTAATAACTTTGTATTTAAAATACGTCTCAAAAAAAAAATTAGCAAATATAAGTATTTTTAGAATACAATTCGCAAGATTGTGTTTGAAAAGATAGCTAGTATTATATTAGAGTTAGAATTTTAATAACTAGTATATAGTTAATTGACGAGAATACTAGCTATGCAAAACTAACTATGTACAAAAAATAGATATAAGTACTATAAGTATTAAGGTGCTAAATGTTACTTGTAGTATATTCGAGACTAGAGAGCAAAGATCCGAAAAATAATCGAAGGGCGAAGTCTGTCTAGTCTGGAATCGTAACAATACTTAACAACAATTATTTAATTAAAGCAAATTTGAAAATAAGCAAAAGCTTGTTGCGTTATAATAAAGATATAAATTATATATTAAGATTTAGTTTTTAAGATAAAAGAGCAAAAAACAAATATTTTATAAAAATTTAACAATATCTTTACGCAATAATATAATAGTTTTTTTAATTGTAGTATTGTTACGCGATATTATTCGAGTTTTATAAGATATTTTTAAGATATCGAATTAAACAAGTTATATTTGCAATAAGTTTTGCATTTAAGAATAAACTTAACAACTAAAATATATTAATAGATTTAATTTTTAGCTTTCTATTTCGCAATTAATATTTGTATTTAACAAAATTAAATAATGCTATTTTGTAACTCTTAATCTTCTTAATTGACAAAGATTTTTAACAACAAATTAATAGTAAAATAAAGTATTAAAAGTCGCAAAATAAAATGTAAAGAAGAGCAAAAAACTAATTCGATTACTTAACTTAAATATTTAACAAAAGAATTATATTTAACAAAGAAGAAAGTAAATTTAATAGCAATTGCTATACAACAACTTAAATACAAAATCGAAAATATTAAAATTTAATCTAATTTGTTGTATTAATAACGCTATAAGTATTAATATAAATACTTGTTCGTAATTGAGTAAACAAAATAGTATTGCGTAAAATTAATTTAGTTTACTCTTTTTTTTTGCTACTTTATTAATTTAGAAATAAACACAATTTTTTTGCAATATATTTGAAAATATATAGACTCGAAGAGTTTTTCGTTATATTAAAACTCGTATATTATAATCTTTGTTTTTATTAAATTTTTATTAATTATTAAAAAACTAATATTAAGTTTTGTTTTATTATTTTTCTTGCAAGATTTTAATTGTTAAAATTATTTTTCTAACAATATTTACTTTGTTTGCTTATTATCTTTAGAGATTTCGATTTTGCTTTTAAGTATTTGTCGATTTCGCAAAATTAAATTTAAAAAAATAAAAAATATTACAAATTTAATATTAAGTTATAAGTTAATAGTTGTTAAGTATCTAACTTTGTTAAAATAGTATTGCAATAAATTTGCAAAACAATATAGCAAATTTCTTAATTATATCTATAAAAATTTAATTAAGAAAAAAGAATTCTTTTTTTTAATAAATTTATAAAAGTTTATTATTGTATTCTATTGTAAATAATTTTAAACAATAAATAAATTGCAATTCGAACTAGATATATTGATAAAAAATAAAGTTTTCAAGAAATACTAAGAATTTTTAGAAATTATAGATTAAGAAACTTTGATTAACTTTGAAAAGACTAAAACAATAATAATTAAATATATCTCTTATTAACTAGAATTTATTATTAGCGTTAATTGCTTAAAGCGCTAGAGCAATTGCAATAAAAATATATTTAAAGTTTAGTTTTTAACAATATTAAAGTTATATTATCTATTTTATTTTAACAAATCAAATAATTTTTAATCGATTTTTGCTTTTTTTTTTTACAATAATAATGTTTGTCGAAAAATTATCAATTTGCTATACTTTGTTAATCTAATTATATCTTATCGCACAATTTAATACTATATAAAAAAGTTAATAGCTAAGATTAAAAAGCAAATTAAATTAGTAAAGAAGCTTTTAATTACAATTTTAATATATAATAATTTCGATTATATAAAAAATAGAAAAGATAAAAGAGTTAATAAAATAAGATAATTTAAGTTTATTACAACAATTCTTATATTTGAATTTTACAAATTTAACTTAATTTTGCTAAGAAAAAAAATATAAAATTCTTAATTTTATTTGCTTTCGATTTAACTACTTGTAATAAAGATTAAGAATATCAAATTTAATATAAATATAAGTAATAATTTATTTGATTAATATTGTTCGATTAACAAAGCAAATTTAATTGCAATATATTAAGATTACTATATAAGATTTCTTTATAAATTTAAAATATAAAAAGCTAGAAAATTAATTTTTCTAATCGATATTTATATTATTTATTCAATTGTTAAAATCTTATTAAATTAAATATTATTTTATAAAATCGATTTTCAAGAATAAAAGTACAACAATTAATAATATTAATATTATTAATAAACTTTATTTTACGCAAATTAAATTTAAGAGCAACAACTTGTAATTCGACAATAGTATACAAATTTGCGCAAGTAATCTAAAGACTTATAAAAAAATAAAGTCGACAATTGTTTTGCAAAAATATATATTTAAACTCTTTTTTAATAGCTTTGATTAACTAATATTAATAATTAAATTGTAATATCTAAGCTTCAATATAATACAATTAATCTATTATATTTATTTCGATAACGCGTATTTTAAAAATAGATTAAGTCTTTAATATACAATTAATAAATAATAACGCAAATGCGTTATTTAGCTTAACAACTTTTAAAATATCGAAAAACTAATTTTACAAAATTATAAATCTCGCGTAGTTAATATTATAATGCGTTTAACTTGTTAGAAGAAACACAATTTTAAAATTATTAACAATACTTTAATATAATTTAAATCTTATATTAAAAGATTTATTAAATTCTAAATAAAATTATTTCGATATATAAAGAATTAGTTTTACAAATTACTATTTGCGCAATTAATTATTGCAATTTTATTAATTCTCGATTAAGAGTTTCAAAATTATTAGAACTTTTGCAATTATATAAAGCTATATATAATACTTCGATATATTATTAAATACGCGAATATTAAATTTTTAAAATATACTCTTAGAAAGATTGCAATTGTTTTTTAAATAAAAACAACAAATATATTAAATTATACTTAAACATTATTGTACATATTTTATATAATTAATATACTAACAATATTAAAGAAATTGCAAGATACAATATTAACTAACAATTTAATAAATTTTTAAAATTAAAAAAACTTTAATTTTGAAATAAATTAATTGCTAAAATTATTAAATTTAAATTTAAAAATATTTTAAAAAAAATATTTAATATTTTCTTAAAATAGTAACAAACTATTTAAGAATTAAATATTTACAAATTTATATTTGTTAAAGCTTAATTTATTTGTAGAGAAATTGTTTAAAATTGTTAAATTAAGCAAATATTTAAAAAAGAATAATTTAAAAAATATAAAAAATATAGCGTTGTATTTAGCAAAAATATTATTAATTAAAAAGTTTATTAATTAATACTTCAAAAATCTTATTATAAATCTATATATAATAGATATTATTAAATTAAGCGAAAACAACGCTAAATATAATTGTCAATATTATATAAAACTCTTTGCTATAATAGAGAATATAAATAACAATAAGATTTTAAAGATCGAATATATAGACAACAACAACAAATTTAAATTCGAAAAAAATCTAAATTTAAACAAAAGCTTTTAATTTTTTTAATTTTTAATATATTGTTGTTGCAAATACTTAATAATACAAAACGCATATTTTAGTTTTTTTCGCAATTTTCTAAATTTATATTTGTACGACTTTGTCTATCGCAATTGTTGCGCTTATTTTTATTAAAACTTGTCAAATTGTTGAAATTGCGTTGTGCGTATTTAATAATTAAACTAAGTTTATAGTTATTTAGATAACTTAATCTCTTTTTTTATCTTTTAATTTCTTGCTTTTCTTTAGACAATAATAGATTTTTATTAATATTTTTTGAAATTTCTTTTAACAATTTTTGTCTTTTAATTTTAAATATTTTTAAGAACGTTTTTAAGAGATTTTTATTTTGTTTATCTTTTATAATTTGTTAATCTTTAGTTTTTAACACAATATTTTTTTTTTTTTTTAATTAAAAAAATTTGTATTCGACAATTTTGTGTTTGTTTCTTATTTATTTTTATTTTTTATTTTTTGTTATTCTTTGTTAAAGATTTGTAATTAATTTTAATTAAATAGAAGATTTGTTACTATTCGAAAACTACAATTGCTTTATTTATTAATTCTTTGTTTATTTTATATTTGTTATATAATTTTATTGCAATTATCTTATTTAATTTAATATTTAATTGTTAATTTTATTTTAAGATTGCAAATATCTTAATATTGTATTGTTTTGCGTTATTTTATACGTTTTTTATAATTTTTTGAGAGTTGCTTTATTAATTATATATTTGTTTTAAATTACTAGATTCTTTAATATTTTGTTAGATATAATTAAGTTTAGATAAAATTTAAAATAAGAATTAAGAAATATTGCACAAACTTTTTGCATTTTTTAGCTTTTTAATTGCTTCTTAAACTAGATTTTCTTTTTTAATATTTAAGTATTTTAGATATTAATTTTGTTATAAAAAATAATAAGTATTTGTTTGTTTAGATTGCAATTTAAGCAATATAATTTAAATTAAATTTTGTCTTATTTTGCAAAACTTATACTATTGATTATCTTGTTATTAAAGTGCAATAATTTGATTTTTTAATAACAATTATTTAAAATATTAATTAACTCTTATATACTTTTTTTAAGATTGCAACAATATATAGTATCTAGTTTATTTATTAACGCAATTGCGTTGTTTCTATTAATATCTTGCTTTAATTGCAAGATATTTTTATCAAGATTTACTACTTAATTATTAATATTGTTTTTTTCTTTAAATATTTTGTTGTTAATACTATTTACTTTTTCGATAGTTGCAACAAAATTAATATTAATATTTTTAAAATTAATTAATGCTTTAAAAACTCGAGACTCTATACATTACTTTAAATATAATATTATAAAATATATTTGTTTCTTAACGCATCGATTTGCGCATTTAAAATACTAATATATTTAATTAATATTTTTAAATATAAGTTATTAAATAACTTGTCTAATATTTAAATTGTTTACTTTTATTTTATAGATTTTAATATAAATTAGAATTCTAAAAAATAAGTATAAATACAATCTTTTTTTAAAAATATATTAAATACGTTTTTTGTTACTTTTAACTATTAATACTATTAAGAGAAATATTTATTAAACAACTTTTTTCGAATATCTAAGATTTCTTATTTATTGTTAAAAGAATTTGTAGATTTAAAATATCAAATTAATACTATTTATATATATTATTGTTTTTAATATATTAAATGCGCTTTTTAAGATATTTAATAATAAAAATTTAAAATTTAATATATTCTTAATTGTCTTTTTTATCTTAATAAATTGCAAAAAATATTTTAGAGTAATTTAATAATATTTATAGTATTATAGTTTACTTGTTAAATTTATATTAATTTCGAATTATTTTCTCGATTTTGTTGTTCAAAATAATAGATATCTTTAATATTGAAATTTCGATCAATAGTTGTATTCGAAATATATTAAGATTTGTATATTTAATTTTAAATTTTTGCTACTCTTTAATTAAATAAAGCTTGTTAATAACTAATATATATAGTTTGAAAAAAAAAGATTTGTATTTTAATATTTTGTTGTTAAAGTATTAACTAATAGCAATTTTTGAACTAATAAATATTAGAACAAGATTAATTTAATTATTCTTTTTTTGTTTTAATATTAATAGTATAGCTAATTGTATATAAAGATATTCGATTTTATTTTGTTTTGCGTCTTCGAGTTGTTGTTATTATTGTTTAATATTAACAATTTATATTTTAAAATACTATTCAACTTTTTATACTAATTATTCTCTAAGATTAACAACAATATAATAATTAATATAGTTTTTAAAATATCAAATATAAATAATATTGTTTAAAATAGCAAGCTTTTTTCGAAACTAATCTTTGTTATAACAATTAAGTTGTCGATTATTGCTTGCGTTAATTTATTAATTTGTTTTTGTCTTATTTCGAAATTAAAACAATTTTGCACAATTGTTTTAATATATTTTTAACTTATTTGTATTCTTTTAACGCTTTTGTTATTTTTAAATACGTTTATTGTTTTTGCGTCGATTTATAAAGTATCTAGTATATAACAACAATAACAATTAAGTAGATTCAAGCACTTGTAAAATTGTTAATTAATCGATTGTTTAAATTGTAGAATTGTAGAAAGTTTCGAATATAAAGTATAGAATCTAGTCGAGTTTAGAAATTGCGTAATAAATATTAAATTTTTTGATTTTTTTAATTATTACAACTTGAAGACAACAATAAGAATGCGCTAAATATAATATATATTTAATTCTAGCATTATTAGATAAAGTATAGACAAAATTAGTAAATTAAAGAACAATAATATTTATAATAATTATAATTGACATTGTATTGCGCAATAAAGTTAATTAACAATATTTTTAAATTATAAAAAGACAATTTTGATATATTTATTGACAAGAAAGACGATTTCTCTTTAAATTAAATTATGTTGTTCTCAAACTTGTTGCAAAAAAAATTTGAAAATTTGCTAAAATATTTTCTATATCGAATTTGAACGTATCTAAACGTACTAAAATCTAGTTTAAACTATTGCGCATAAACTATTGTCTAGCTTTAATTCTAGCGCCGTTCTAACTTAAGCGAGTATTTAGGGCTCACTTTAGGGTTCAAGATTTTTTCTGCAGCCAGGTCTGAGTACTGAGGCAATCTCGACGGGTCCTTAAGATTATCTACGTACATGTATACAATCCCCAAAGCCCCCTTTGGCGTATCAATGCCCGCCACACTGTACGTATGATCAGGCTCGGTGAGATCGTCATCTGTCATGACAGAAGCAGCTGGACAGCTCCCATGCTGCGAAATATGTCTCTTCAATCTCAACGAAGAGATTACCGCATAAACACCCTGACTAGGCTATTGCAAGAGGCCGATTAAAATTATGCTGGTACACTTGTCGTGCAATTGTGGGCCGTTGGTTGACCATAGCTCCTTTTGGTGGAGGAAGACCCAGGCCGGGTTGCTCTAAGACGCAAACCTTAGCCTAAGTATGGTTCGGAAGCAACTCCTAGAAGTACTCTGTCAATGCGCTTGCAGGAACGTTGTGGGGCACCGACGATTAATGCAAAACACCCAAGTTCTGGCTTCGACGACGAATCGACGATTCAGGTTCTCGCGATTAGTGAGTCGTGACTTACCCATATGGGGCCACCCAGGCTCGGCCATGGACTTTTTTAGCACGACACTAACACCAAGTGTCTTCCCAATTGGGATCTCGGCTTGAGCCCGATACCGATTTCATGCGGTATGCTCTGCGTCCTGCTCCTGTTCCACCATGTCGCCGACCGCCAGCCTGGCACATCAGTCCAGAATGTGGCACACGATAACCGCCTTCCTCCTGGTCCTGACGATTGGGGACCCGGCACCATGGCCCAAATTGCGCGCCCGCTGCCAATAATGGCATGAGTCCCTCCCAACATAAGTAAGAAGTAAGAACACTCGAAGCTCTCCCCGCTTATTCCCACCATGGCGCCTCACCGAGCTGTCAGTTTTCCCCTTT
>JAABUW010001864.1_pt1 | contig 33462 bp, 28 predicted proteins | sample 5560081 | NCBI WGS metagenome assembly JAABUW01 (sample SAMN10711882, study PRJNA513363) | rock metagenome | isolation source: Antarctica rocks | place: Antarctica: Victoria Land, Knobhead sud | reverse complement strand
TTTTCGACTCGACTCGTCAAGAAATCGAATATGACGTCAAGAGAGCTAAATATAGAAATTTTTCCGGTTTTTCGCCTTTGCATTACCTTTTTGCATTATCTTTTTGGTAGAAAGTCATAAAGAGAAACATGAAGAAAAACATAAAGAGAAACATGAAGAAAACATGAAGAAAAACATGAAGATCATTTGATAGAAAGCTTTGATAGAAAGCTATGATAGAAAGCTATGATAGAAAGTCATGACGAGAAACTATGAAGATTGTTTGATAGAAAGTCATGAAGAAAAGTCATGAAGAAAAGTCATGAAGAGAAGTCATGAAGAAAAGCTATGATAGAGAGTCATAATAGAAAGTCATAATAGAATATCTATCTATCTATCTTCATGTCTTGACAAGTTAAGTCGAAAATTTCAAATCAATACTCGATTTCAACTCTCTGACTCAACTTGAATACTTGAATCAAACATCTCAATTCAACTCAAATACTTGAGTCAAGAATTCTGACTTAAATCGAGTCTTGACGAGTCAAGTACTCGACTTGAACTCAAGTACTCAACTCAACACAATCAGTCTAATTTTAACTCATCAGAATCTGAACTAGAAGACAAGATTAACTCAAGATTCAAGAAAATATCAATTTTCTTTAAAGTGATGCTAAACACTTTAATGTTTTTAACACAAGCAGCATGATCAAAGCTTTGAACTTTCAACTCAACTATGTCAAGTTGTATAAAAGATCAATTGAATTGATCTGCTTAAAGAACAACAAAAGTTCTAAAGAGAAAAGAATTTCAACACTTGATTTTTGATGAGTATTCTTTTTGAATGACTTGAAGAATACAATTAAAAGCTTCTTGTTTCAGATGAGAGACAAGATTGAACGAAGTTTGTTTCTTGTGAATGAGTTGAGTATTAGTTGACTTCTCATGAGCGAACGAAGAATTATATTGCTTTTTGTGAGCAAATGAGAAACTGAGTTACTTTTTGCAAGTGAATTGAGAACTGAATTGCTTCTTGTGAGCGAACTGAAAACTGAGTTGCTTCTTTCAAGTGAATGAAAGATTAAATTGCTTCTTGCAAGCAAACTGAATGCTGAATTACTTCTTGTGAGCAATTTGTAAACTGAATTGCTTTTTGTGAGTAATCTGTAAACTGAATTGCTTCTTGTGAATGATTTGTGAACTGAGTTGCTTCTTGTGAATGAATTAAGAGCAAGACTGAGAAAAAGTTACTTTGTTAACTTTGAACGAGAAATTTTCTTCTTGTTGATTAAGATCATATGTTATGATTCTAGCTACGCATCTTCATTGATGACTATGTTGATGACTATGTTGATGACTATTTTGAGAGCTATTGTTGATCGCTCATCACTAGAGCATAAACTTGTTTTGAAGTCAACTCTATTCAGAGTTAGCTTATGTTCTTCTGAGTCATATAAATAGTTGACTCTTCTCTTCTAGATACTTTTCTTTCTTAGCATTTATATACTCATTACATTACACTCATATAACTCGCTCTATGCTGATCTCTAACATCATAGATTTTGACGAAAAATGAGCAACAATAATTAAAACAAAAGAAGAAAAACAAGATGAGAATATTATGCTCAAAATTGACATCAATGATGTGATGATGAAGTCATGATAAATTCATGATGATAAAATATTGACTTAATTTAATGATATAAAAGAATAGTCTTTTGATGTGTTCATTAAGAATCATTGTAATTTCAATAACATGAGTAATGTCATCAATTAAAGCGACTTGATCATCAAATTCTTGAAGTTTGCAAGAGTGAGTTAATTGATGCAAGAAAAGATGATGTTGTTGCGCGAAGAATTTATTCATAAAGACATAAGCAAAGATTTCACTATCAATCAGAGTGAGAACGAGAACTTTAGATTGAGCTTAATGTAAAATACAAAATACTATCATGTGACTATCTTTGAATGTTGAATCAAATTCAAAAAGTTTCAAAACAGATTTAGCAGAAAACTTTTTATATGATTGAAGTGAGAGTGAAAAGATTGAAACTAGTAGACAAGATGATATGTATACAGATCTCTGAGCATAACTTAGCTTAAAGACTAAACTTTTTTCATGAACAGCAAGACTTTTTCATCTATACTGATGACATCACTGTCGTAAACATTCATGATATGCAGAGTAAAAAGCTTCTTATTTGAGCATTCTTTAGTGATTTTGCTCAAATGTTGCAACTTGCAATAGTAGCACAGCTTTCACTTGTTGCAAATTTTCTTGATCTCAGAAATGATCAGAGTCTTATCTTGAACAATGATAATGATGAAGCTTAAATTCATTGACTCATCGAGAAACAAGAGAGAAAGAGACGAAGATACTGTCAAAACAACAGTCACAAAAGTGATGATCTTTGAACTCAAAGAATTACTAGTCAATGCAGAGACATTCTTGACTTTAATGAACAAAACAATGATGAAAACGAAGTAAGATTAATGATGCTTAAGTTGCTGAAGCTCTTCATCAATGTCAAAAAATGCTTGAACTCATTGATGAAAGATGAATGATCAAGTTTCATTGAGATTTTGTCAGAAGAAAATGACAACTTAAGTGAAATAATTGACATTGTGCTTCAGATAGTCAATCAATGAAAAATCTTTCATCAAAGAATGTTCTTTCTTTTGATAGAAGAGATTGTAGTAGTCAACAAAGCTATTCATGCCTTGCTTCAAAGTTTCACGAAGATATAAATGAGCATCTTTTGTCTTGAAAGAATTGTCACAACAATGATGCAACTTATGTTGTCAATCTGCAAAGATGAAAATGATACAAAGATTATTGACTCGATATTGACTTATTAGATTGTGAATCTTCTTATTTATGATGAGTTGTGACTCAACATAAACGATTTTGACTCAATGAGAGAAATAACAATCATCATTCACGTTCATGCGCTGTATCAGACTCTGCTTTCATGTATTCAATTGATCTTTGTTTCTTTCATATTCAGATATGTCAAGAAGCTTCTCGAATTTAAAAGCGATGAAAACAGCGACAGAGTTTGTAAAGAAATGAACAATGAAAGAAGATTGATTATTCAAGATTTGTGCAACAATCTGAGCTATTATTATAAGAAACTGAGAATTCAACTTTATATAAACTGAAGAACTGAGAATGATGAATGAGAACAAAGTGATAACATCATGTTATCAAACTTGATTTTGAAGCTCTTGCATTACATGAAAGATCTCAACTGAATTTTCAATCATACTTTGAGTGAACTGTTTGACAGTACACTCATCATTGATCAAGAAATTGTAAAATGACTTCATTTAAACGAAAGAATAATTAAACGAGATTTCAATGTATGAAAATGTTGCAGAAAGTGTAGATCTTTCGTAATGTCAAAGACTGAGCTAAACTATAAATATTATTAATATAAAAGACTGATATTATTATTACTTTGATAGAATCTAGATACAAGACAATATATCAAATAATGTACAAGATGAAAGACAAAGAGTGAAAGAAAAAAGCGAAAATTCAACTTCTATATACATGAATTGAGCAGAATCAAGACTAAACAGTAGTTTTATTGATTTAAGATTGCAGAAGTTTATGCATATGATTGAAATGATCAAAACAGAATTGCTGAGACTAAATTAAGATGATGATGACTAAATTAATGACTTGATTCATTGAACTGCAAAACAGATTCAATGAATCAAGATTATTTAAGATATTGATAATTTATGTTTCAAATCAAGTTGATGATCTGACATCATGACAAAGATTCATTAATGAAAGTCATGTCAATGACTTTAATATTTATCAGAACGAGAAATCTGAATATCTTTTCTAAACTACTTAAAATGACATCAACAGTGAATGACTTGAAATCAAATGAATCATCAAACATGCTGATAAAACAAAATATGAGTATGTTGCTCTCAGTTACTACTTTGATGAAGATAAATCATTTTTCAAATTCGTAATAATCTTGTGCACTTAAGTCATTTTAAAACAATCATATGTTTTATGTTTTGACTTCTTGCATTTGAAGTGGAGTTTTTTCTTAAACAACTCTTTCTGAATAAAATCGAGATTCAATCTTCTGAGTTTCTTTCATGAAGAAACTGATGACGTGAGTCGAGTAGTCAATGTGCTAAAGACAGAGCAAGCAGCTTGAGTCACTGATTATGTTAGAGATCAGCATAGAGCGAGTCATATGAATGTAATGTAACGAGTATATAAATGCTAAGAAAGAAAAGTATCTAGAAGAAAAGAGTTGACTATCTATATGACTCAGAAGAACATAAGCTAACTCTGAATAAAGTTGATCTTGAAACAACTCTATAGTCTAGTGACGAGTGATCGATGATAGTCATCAACATAGTCATCAACATAGCTATCAATATAGATGCATAGTTAGAATCGTAACATTACTTCTCTTCTTCAACGATTCATGTTCACATGAATGTATTTTCATAGCCTTGTGTAGAATCAAAATGTCTATTGTAGCAGACTCACTATGCAAGATAGAATGATGTCATTGTAGCAGACTCACTAGTTGCATATGAACGTATGATCAGGTTCACTGATGAGTAGAGCAATGAGAGTGAGTAGATCATCACATTGATCATGTCATTGAAGCAGACTCACTAGTTGCACATGAACATTTGATCAGATTCACTGATAGATAAAGCGATGTGAGTAGATAGATCATCATGTTGACGAAAGATGTCATTGAAGCAGACTCACTATTTGCATGCGAACAAGTCAACAGATCAATTCACTGATTGATAAAGCAATGTAAGTAGCTGAATCATTGCATTGACGAAAGATGTCATTGAAGCAGACTCACTAGTTGCATGTGAACTCGATGATGAGTCAGATTCACTGATAGATAGAATGATGAGAATGAGTAGATCATTGCATTGAGAATGTCGTTGAAGCAGACTCACTGAGATTTCAATATAAAAACAAGCTCAAAGATTTGCTTGTTGCTGAAGACATTATCATGTCATTGTAGCAGACTCACTAGTTGCACATGAATGAGTAGACGAATCAATTCATTGATGAGTAGAACGATGAAAGTAGATGAGTCATTGCATTGATGATGAGTGTCATTGAAGCAAACTCACTGTTGAGATTTGCTCATTGAGATAGAGACTTCATGCAGTTCTTGACTGATCTTTTTAATTGCTCTTTGAGATAAAGACTTCATGCAGTCATAGACTGATCTCATTTGATTATTCAACAAATTCGAAGAATTTCTTGCAAATCTGAATGAACGATTAATTCACTGATCTTTGATCTAGTTGAATGATTTCAATCGTTTGTTTATACTCGCTGATCAGCGCACGAGTTTGAATTTTTTGTTTATTCTCGCTGAATCAGCTCATGAAAGAAGAAAGATGAGTGCTGCTGATGATTGCAAGTTGACTAGATCAAATGTTGATAGTGAATTGAAAAGTCAACAGAAGCACTTGAGAATCGATGCAGATTATTTCACTTCGCCTGTAATGAAGAAGCATTTATATAATGTTAGAAATCAGCATAAAGCGAGTCATATGAGTGTAATGTAATGAGTATATAAATGCTAAGAAAGAAAAGTATCTAGAAGAAAAGAGTCAACTATCTATATGATTCAGAAGAACATAAGCTAATTCTGAATAGAATTGACCTTGAAACAATTTTATAGTCTAGCGACGAGCGATCAACGATAGTCATCAACATAGTCATCAACATAGCTATCAACATAGATGCGTAGCTAGAATCATAACAAATGCATTTATGTTCTTTTCTTCTGTATTCAACATTGCATTCATGTCTTTCTCTTTCTCTGATGCTGCTTGATTCTGTGATAGAAGTGATTCTCTTCTAACATTTTGAAAGTTGTAGTGAGCAATGCTCACTGATTCTGATTCTGTGCTTCTAATCATTGTATGAATAGAAAATTGCTGATCAAAGAGTTCTGATGTTACTTTATTAAACTTTCTGAGTTCAAGCAATGACTAGTACTTTATCGAACATTCTGAGTTTAAGTACTGCTAAAATTTCTGATTTCTGATGATGAGCTCAATAAAAAGTTAGTCAAGAACAATGCATTCATGTTCTTTGATTTTGATTCTATCGAAATTTCTGATTTTAAATCAAGATTCTTCTTTAGAAATTTCTGATTTCTATTAAGCTTTCTGAGCTTAAGTTTTGATTCTGCTGTCAAAATTTCTGAATTCAACTTCTGATTTTGATTGTGTAACTTGTTTTTATATCATCTACACATTAATAGCAAGATTAATGAGCTTTGAACTAATGTTATAAGTTTGCATAAAGCGAATCATATGAATGTATTTTAACTAGAAGTTCAAAGCTAAAGAAGAAAGAAAATGAAATACATCAAGAGTCTTATACTTACAAAGACGCGCTAAATCACTAGCGTGTCAACATCAACTCTGTACTAGTCTATGATAGTTTGACATAATTTATGTTAGATTAACTCAGAGTAATAAGACACACTTGCAACACTTCTGATCATATGTCTTATAGTTTTTTTTGACGTCTATCATCATTCTGAATCAGAATGCAATTAAATGTCACTGATCTTCGTCATTTGACTGAGACAAAATACTCGCGACTGCATAATTGAACGCGTTGATCTCGATGCATATATGTTGCTCTGAGTCAAAGTGTCTTCATATAGACACTCTCATAAAGACATCACGAAGCTGATTAAAAGCTTGTTTCGCTTCGTTTACATCTTTTACACTATCTCTCAGCAGTTCTGTTAAAGACTCTGCTATCTGAGAGTAGTGATGTATAAAACGTCAATAGAAATTGATGAATCTCAGAAAAACTTGTATTTCTCAATACATCTTCAATCTGAGTCACGTTTTGATGATGTTTACTCTACTTAGATTCATCGAAACACTCTCTGTGAATATGATAAATTCTAGAAAGTTCACTTTAGTAATGAAGAATGCACACTTCTTTAAGCTAGCATATAGCTTGAACTTTCTTAGTCTTTTCAGAATCTGCTTCACGTGATCTACGTGATCAGTCTTCTCTATGAAGAAGATTAGAATGTCATTCAGATAAACAACATAAAAGTCATTTAAAAGCTCTGTCAAAATCTTATTAATATAAGTTTGAAAGATGACAGATGCATTGATTAAATCATACAACATGATCATATATTTGAAGTGATCATAACGAGTACAAAACATCATCTTTCACTCGTCTTCACGTTGAATTCTGAGACGATGATAAACGTTCTTCAGATTTAATTTAGTGAACTGCTTGACTTTATTGAGTCTGTCTAAAGTTTCACTAATTAAAGACAGTGAATGACGATTTTTGACAGTGATCTTATTCAGATCTTAATAGTTCATGCATAAATGAAGACTATTGTTCTTTTTGAGAATGAATAAAATAGACGCATCAATCAAGCTGACGAAGTGCTTAATTCATTCTTTCACTAAGACATCGTTTAAATACTGTCTCAGAGTCGCTAACTCTGTGTTCAACAAATTATACAACGATTCATATGATGACTTTGCAGTGATTTCGATTGCATGATCGTGATTTTCATGCAAAGACAGTTTGTTTGCACTTTCTATCAAGAATACATCTTCATACTCTTTCAATTCAACGAGTAAAGTTTGTGTTTCAAGCGCGTTTGTGATATGACTCGTCACATTATTCATTGCTTTCACTTAATGTTCAACGATCGACTCTTTGACAACGTTGATCATGACAAAAGCATACACAGTAGACTCATCTTGTAGAGCTTTCGCAAATACTTGTGCGAAGAACAACTCAAATGCGTGCTCATTCACATTGAAACATCATGTTCTGTTATAAGCGTATCAAGACTGATAAGACTGATTAGAACTAGTCAATGATTTAGTCGAGATCTGATCTAAATCTGACTCAGATTTGACTCAACTATGATTCAACATTCTTTTTCTTTCTCAACATTCTTTTCTTTCATCAACATCTTGTTCATCAACATCACATTCTTTTTATGTCACAAACACATTTCTTTCAAGTCTAGCACAGTTTCTGAACATTACATAAATAGAAGCTTTTGTATCAATTTTCTTCTGTATTCTTAATATTCAATTATAGCTATTTCTAAAGATCAAGCACTATCAACTCTGATCTTCATTGATTGTATTATTTAGGCACGATTCTGACATTATATTAAGAATTCGTTAATCACATGATACTGATCTCATTACTCATTCAACATACTCGTCTAGACAGAACGAGTCTAAAGAAATTTATTTACCTGATGATTAACGACAATTGAAAGATAGAACAACACTAGAGAGTTGAATAAAATTAACGACAAGATTGTTTGAATTGCTAAACTACTTATCACTCATTAAGTATGCAGAGTTCATCTGATTACAAGAATCATGATAAAGAATCTTCGTGAATTGCTCAAGAATCAAATCGATCGATAGATTCAACAATAAAGAATCTTCGTTGTTTGCTAGAGAATCAATTAATCAATCAACAAACAAATCTCATTTTCTTTGTTGAAGATTAAACATCATCTCATACGTCTTTCTTTTTCAATCATCAAGCATCATCATTTGTTCAATTCTCTTTCAAACAAATCTCATCATGTCTAGTCATTCGTCTACTGAAGAGCGTTCTGAAGAATTTCGAAATCGTTTCTTTCAAATCTCTGATGCTGATTCATTGAAATCACGAACGAAATCATCAAGTGCTGCGTCATTCATTCATGAAGATGACGAATCATTCGCTGAAACAATAATACTCTTTGTGTTCTATGAAATCTGAAAGACTCGAAGTCTAGTTCTTGATGAAGAAACAAATCAACTCTACAAGTTAAATAAACAACAAGAAGACGAAATCAAAGAGTTGAAGACTAAACTTCAAGCTAAAGAAAACACTTCTTCTGATTTCATCTACTCTGAGCGTTCTAGATCTCAAAAAATACCTGATTCTTCGCTGTTTACTGATGAAAAAAACTCTACTTGAGAGAATTGATACGGAAAAATTCAGAATAAACTAGAGATCAACGTCGATCTCTTTTCTAATGAACGAGTTAAATTGAGCTATATACATTCTAGATTATTTGATGATACAGCTGAGATCACTCAAGCTAGATGTGAACATGACTATGTCAATCTTTATAGAATCGTTGACGATCTTTTGAAAGAGCTAGCTCAGTTGTTCGATGATTCAAATAAGAAAGTCAACTTTCATAAAGAATACTACAACTTGATTCAAGAATTCAAGAAATTCAGTGAATTCTATACTCAGTTTCAACGTCTATCTTTTTATCTAGACTATCACAAGAAGTAACTGATCGCTGATTTGAAAGATAAAATACACTCTCATCTTTGATTCGTTTGAGTAAATCAACTAGTTCAATCTGATTTTTTAAAAGAAATTCATTTCTATCTGATTCATTTGAATAATGATCAGCAAGTCATTCAAGAGATCAAGAACAAGATCAAACGCGTCAATGATCTTTCTAAGACTATCTTTCATAAAGCGACTATTGTCACTCAGTCAGTTAATCACTTAAAGTCTGATCAGCTAAAGTCGCGCGACGCGATTTTAACTAACGTCAAAGAAGCAGACATTCTAGTCGAAAGCTGTTTCATATATCATAAATCAGGTCATAGCTCTAAAGAGTGTCTCGATCAATCTACTAGAATCAATGCAGTGAACAATGAATATGATTGCTTCGATTTTGATTTGAATTTCGATTCAAAAAACTAGTCATTGAAGAAATAGAGATTATATTTTTGTGCAAACTAGACGAAATTCTATCGAAAGAAAATTACTTTGAAAAGTCGTTTTTAATTTATGTTTATCTTATTTCTCAGAATTGATCTTTCAGCCTTCGTTCTTTAATAGACAGTGATTCAGTTATCTACACAATCATACATTCTAATTTAGTCAATAAAGTATGCGAGAAACTGAGAATTCAATTTATATCACTGGCAAAAGAGAAGCTAATAAGAGATTATGATGAAAAGATATTTAAGAAGATCATCACTCATAAAATTTTATTCAATCTCATCATTGAAAGTCATAAGAAATTAACTGTATCAATGTTGATAGTCAATATTGATCATCATTAATATTCAGTAAGCTCTGAATGAATAAAAACGAAATATTACTGAATATGTGAAACAACGTCATTGTTTTTCCGAATTAATTAAATACTTTTATTTCGATTTTTTCAATTTCTCTCAATTCAAAGCACTTAAGTTGATTGCAATCATCTTCGTTCTCTTCAATCATTCAGACTAAGATCTTTATGATGCTCAAACGACTCATTTGAAAAGAGTCATTCTCGATTTGAAGCATAAACGCAGCTTCATTCAAAACACTGTTGAATCATTCAAAGAAGAACAAGATCAAAGTCTTTGCTCTATTCATGATGAACATCAATAGAAAAATCACGTACAATACTCAGTGCGATTTGAACGTTTTAAACGTCTCTTCAATCAATGAAATGACTCAGAATTTGAAAGATATTAAAGCGAAGCTGTCATTAAAATATCATGAGTTTCTAAATGTTTTTGATCGAGCTCAATTGAATAAACTATCTTCTCATCACTTCTACGATCATAAAATTGAGCTCATTAATGATTCAATGCTTTCTCGCTGTCGAGTCTATCAAATGTTCTTTGTCAAACTTCTGAAAGTAAAGAAGTACTTAAACGAGAATCTGTTGAAGAGATTCATCACTTCTAGTCAGATTCTCTATTTCTTTCCTGTTTTATTCGCTCTCAAAGTAAATGAAAATCTTCAATTCTGCGTGAACTATTGAAAGCTAAATGTCATTTTCAAAAGAAATAAATATTCTTTATTGCTGATAAATGAGATCATTGATAAAATAGTGAGTTGCAAGCATCTGACTAGATTAAACATCATATCAGCATTCAACAAACTTCAAATGCACTTCAATAATGAGAATTACATCATTTTTATCACTGCTTTAGAAGCATATAAATACAAGATGCTATCATTCAAACTGACTAATGAATCGATCTTCTTTTAGCAATATATGAATGATGTTCTATGAGACTTTCTGAACGACTTTTGCCAAGTCTATCTAGATGACATTCTCATTTATAGCAAAATGAGAAAGAAACATAAAGATCACGTCAAACTAGTATTGAGTCAACTACGCAAAGCTGAACTGCAGATGAATATTCGAAAGTGTAAATTCAATGTGAAAGAGACTGTCTTTCTAGAAGTCATCATATCAGAACTAAATCTTCGTATGAATTTCAGCAAAGTAACAGTCATAGTCAGCTGAATCACTTTGATCAATCTAAAAGAAATTCAGAGCTTCGTGAAATTTGTTAACTTCTATCGTCATTTCATTAAGAACTTCTTGAAACTAGTTAAATCATTCACTCAGCTGACTAGAAAGAATACATCTTTTGTTTGAAACAAGATCTGTGTTCAAGTCTTTGATAATTTAAAGAAACAAGTCAGCTCAATCTTAATACTTCGTCACTTCGATCTTAAATGATAAGCTATTCTGAAGATTAATGCTTCAAACTATGTAAAAGATGAAATACTATCTCAGTATGATGACAAGAAAGTTCTTCATTCGATGATTTTCTACAGTAAAAGCATGATTCTCGCTGAAATCAATTATCACATCTATGACAAGAAATTGCTAGTCATTATTCGATGCTTCGAACACTGATGATTCAAGCTGAAATGCACTGAACTACTCATTCAGATGTTCATCGATCATCAGACTTTGAAGATCTTCATGAAAAACAAACAGTTGAGTCAATGACAAGTCAACTATCTGAACATTCTATCGAAGTTCAACTTTTAAATCATCTTTAAATCAGGCAAAATGAACACTAAAGTCGATGCTTTAATCAGAATGTCTCTAACAAACGTCTCTGAATCAGCTCAGTGTCTTGAAGATTGTTTTCAGACTATTCTGACTCTTGATAAAGTCGATGTTCTATTTATTGAATCGAAAGCAAATCTCTATCAACGAGTATGAATGATCAATCAAACAGATGAGTTCTGCAGCGAATATAGACAAGCTATGAACGAAAACAAGCTCAAATTTCATATCACTAAACTGAAGAACTGCAAGATCATTGACGACGTTTTAAATAGAAAAGACCTACTGTAAATCTCTGAGAACATGCACACGAAATTACTACAAGAAGTGCATGATCAATCTTCAATCTCTCATCTCAACAATAAACGAATCATCAATCTAGTTCAGCGTTTCTACTATTGATCAGATCATTGAGCTACTATTCAATGATACATTTGAAACTGTCATGCTTGTCAGCGAAGCAAAGCTTCTAGAAATAGCATCAATGAACTTCATCATTCTCTTTTGATTTCACAGAAACGCTGAAAAGATATAACTATGAACTTCATTACTGAACTATCTTTGTCAGAAGACTATAACGTCATTTGCACAATCATATATCATCTCATCAAAGAACATCACTATGTTCTCTATCATTGAGAAGACAATAACATCTCAGTCGAAGAAACGATTTGAATCATGCTATGAAACGTTTATCAACTGCATGATCTACTCAGTTCTATTGTTTTGAACAGAGACTTTCAATTCATATCAACTATGTGAAATAGTCTTTGCAAGCGACTGAGAATCACAGCTAGTCTATTCACAGTCTATCATTCTGAGATTGATGATCAATCGAAACGAGTCAATTAAGACGTTGAACGCGAACTTAGAATCTACTGCAATTACATGCAAGATAACTGAATTAAATGAATATCTATGATGAAATTCAGCAACAATTCAAATATCTTCTTGATCACTTCAATGATCTTCTTCTACTTCAATAAAGAATTTCATTCTTGAATGAGTTTCGATTCAAATATGATGAACTATGAAACAACTCATGAACGACTTGAAGCTAGAAAAGCAGATGATATTGTCATTTGAATGAAAGAACTACTGAACTTCAATCGTCAACAATTGAAAAAGACGAAGCTGATCATCGAAGTTCAGATCAATAAACATAAACGAAACGTCACATATGAAGTAGATGACTGAGTTTGACTATCTTTCAGAAACGTCAAGACAATGAGACTCTGCAAAGATTTGAAAGATAAACAGCTAAATCTCTATCAAATCACTGTCAAAGTGAGTGTCTTCTATCATCTTTGTCTATCAGTCAGCATGAAGCATCTGCATTCGATGTTCAGCTCAAAGCTACTGCAATTGTATTCAGAAGATTTTCTATCAGAACAGCATTCAGAATTACTCAAATTAATCACTATCAAAGACGATGAACATTAAGAGATAAATAATATATTGAACTTCAGACGCTATTGAGGTCAAATACAGTACAAAGTCAGATGAACAGATCTAAATAAAGATAATAAATGATACTATGTTGATAAAGGAAAATTCGATGACTCAGAGAAAGTTTTGAATAAATTTCATAAGTTATATTCAAACAAATCGCGCTAAAATATCGAAATAACTATCAACAAAAAGCGAGCAAATGAACTACATTCATGTGAACATGAATTTTCGAAGAGAAAAGTAATGTTACGAGCGTATTAAGATTGATAAGACTGATTAGAACTAGTTAATGATCTAGTTGAGATCTGATCTAGATCTGACTCAGATTTGACTCAACTATGATTCAACATTCTTTTTCTTTCTCAACATTCTTTTCTTTCATCAACATCTTGTTCATCAACATCACATTCTTTTCATGTCACAAACACATTTCTTTCAAGTCTAGCACAGTTTCTGAACATTACATAAATAGAAGCTTTTGTATCAATTTTCTTCTGTATTCTTAATATTCAATTATAGCTATTTCTAAAGATCAAGCACTATCAACTCTGATCTTTATTGATTGTATCATTTAGACATGATTTTGACATGTTTTTGCAATCATGTTTATTTAAATACACTTGAATTGCATACTCAACATACTCAATATCAGAAAAGATTCTTTCTTGTCAATAGCATAGAAGATACTTATATCTTTTTTCTCTATGTTTCAGCTGTTTCTCAGTCAATAACACATCTTATAGACGTCATAACAACAAACATTCTGATCATTCATTCAGATAAATCTTGAAAGATTAACGTTCAGTAATGACATATCTTGCTTGATGATGAAATATTGACTAATCACGTTCATCTCGATGTTGATATTCATGTAAATCTTCATTTCTGTCTTCTGATCTTTCTGAATTACATGCTCTTTATATATAAGAATCTTTACAAAGAGAACTTCTTGTTTTTCCCTTGATGATTTGAAACATTCATCAAGAGTTTATCTTTTTTTGAAATCTTGAAACAACTCATATGTAACATTGAATCAATGAATACTTGATTTGCATCAAATTCTTTTAATTTATTCTTGATTTTTTCATCTTTACAATCAGTAAAGTAATGATTCTTTTAATTGCACATGTAACACATTATGTTGAACAAATTCTTGCTATAACATGATGAAGCGTGTGAGTTTATCTTTGATGAAGAGTCAAGTTTAGTTAATTGATGAGATTTCTTTCACTTTGAATGAGTCTTCTTGTTGACTTTATCTTGATTAGACTGATCGCGTCAAGTTGAGTACTTAAGTTTGAGTTGAGTACTCGATTTGAAAAGTGTCGAGTTAAGTTGAAATTTTTTTGAAAAAGTGTCAGATCGAGTTGAGAAGTTGAACTTAAGAACTTAAGTTGAGTTGAAAAGCTTGACTTGACAACTTAATTTGACAATTTGATTTGACTCAACAAGATATTAGATAGATGTAAATAGCTTGATTGAATAGTCTTCATCATGAAGACTTCATGATTTTCATCATGACTTTCTATTGAACACTCTTCATGATAATGCAAAAAGATAATGCACTATGAATTTATAAGATTATGAATTATGCTTAGAATTTAGAAAGTAAGATAAGCGCTGTTCGCTAGTTGAACAGCTTTATTATTTTCTTTTCACTTTCATTATTCTCTTTCTTCTCACTACTGATAATCTCATATTCATCATGTTGTAGTTTCTTCTCATTCTTCTTTGCTTCATAATGCATCTTTGCATCATCGTTTTCTACTATGATGAGATCATTTAAATTAGAATTTATTGCATGTATTGAATTCTAAATTTCTCATTCTTTGACAGTTGAGAAAGTGATGAATTCTGTTGTAAAATTCTGAAAAGCTGTCATAGAATTAGTATCATCAATCTGCTTTAACTTCTTTAAATCATCATAATGAAGAATTTTTTATTGAATTAAGTGAACTATAGAAATCATAAATTTTAATATTTCTTCGCTTACGTTCAGCTCATCTGTTGTCTTCTAAAATTGATATTAGTTTTTACAACTGAGAGATAATGCATATAAATAATGCATATCTTCGTTGCTTTTAAAGCAATTTTCTTTGCAGTAATATTCACATTTTGTGTTGCAGCAGTTATATCAAAAAGCTTTATTGTCTCAATGATAATCTCAGCATTCGCTTTGCATCTGATTTTCAATTCAAAGCATTCAACTATAAATAAATCAGCACTTTATCTAGTATTGCATTACTGAGATGCATTATCATGAATATTTTTGTTCTTTCACTCTTGTTTTATCTCATCTCTTACATTGTTTTTCATCATTGCTTTGTTGATCTCATTCACTTCTTGTCAAACATTGAATTGTCTTAGTTTATGTAGTTATTTAAATATGATTACATGATTATTGTTCTGTCACTTGTAATGTTTTTTGATCTCATTGAATCAATTTTCATCATGATTTCAACTTGCAATAAACTTTGAATTTACAAATAAAGTGAACATTATTTGTTAGAGTCAGCATTGTTCTCTTGATAATGCATTTGAGTAATGCAACAGTATCAATGAGATTTGAGTAGTTTGATAGAATATGAACTTGTAGAGAATTTGAAAAAGTAAGAAGTATAACATCAAGTGAGATGAATTAATTTTCACAAAGAATTATTTCTGAACTGTCAAACAGAGTGAAAAGTATCTGTTAAAGTCAACATTGTTCTCTTGATGATGCATTTGATTAATGCAATAGTATTAATGAAATTTGAGTAGTTCAATAAAATATGAACAGATAAAGAATTTTGAAAAGTAAGAAAAAAACTTATCAAGTGAGATGAGTTTGAGTGCAACGAGAAAAATTTAATTATTATTCTTAACACTTATTTCTTAATACTTATTTAATATTTTCTTCAATTTCTTTTCTGATTTTTCAATCACTTCTTCTATCATATTTTCTTGAATCGTTTTAGTAATCAACGCTTCAATAAATAATACTTTCAAAAATAATACTTTCAAAAATCAAGTTTACATAAATTAAATCAATCATTCTTGATAAACAATAACATGCAGCAAGAATGTTATTGATAATGCATACTGATAATGCAATATGACTTGTTTATTGCTAACAAGTTTATTTTTAACATATGCATCAGCATGTAAGATGTTTAAGAGCTCGATGCATTCAACTGATTATTATGCTATCAAAGAAACTTCAGTCTTTAAATTTATTATTACTACTAAAAAGATAATGCACATGAGTAATGCATTATCTACTGACATACTAATGCTTTGCAACAGAAAAGACGCTACAAATCAGACACTGTTGCGCTGCGTGAAATTCGAAAATATCAGAAGATTGCAGAAAATCTCATTCTCAAAATGATCTTCGAAAGACTGATTAGAAAGATTATGCATGATTATGCTTGAGCGAACATGCTACAATATGATTTTCGCATTCAACGCTCTGTCTTGAATGCTCTTCAAGAAATCTGTTACGATTCTAGCTACACATCTACGTTGATAGCTATGTTGATGACTATCGTCGATCGCTCATCGCTAGACTATAGAGTTGTTTCAAGGTCAACTCTATTCAGAATTAGCTTATGTTTCTCTGAGTCATATAGATAGTCGACTCTGCTCTTCTAGATACTTTTCTTTCTTAGCATTTATATACTCGTTACATTACACTCATATGACTCGCTCTATGCTGATCTCTAACATTATATAAATGCTTCTTCGTTACAGACGAAGTGAAATAATCTGCATCGATTTCTTCAAGTGCTTCTGCTAGTAGTTCTTCAACTCTCTATCGACTTTGATCTAGCGACTTGCGTTCGTGCAGCAGCACTCACCTTTCTTCACTCGTGCGCTGATCAGCGAGTATAAACAAACGATTGAAACCATTCGACTAGATCAAAGATCAGCGAATTAATCGTTCATTCAGATTCGCAAGAGATTCTTCGAATTTGTTGAACAATCAAAGAGATCAGTCTAGAACTGCGTGAAGTCTCTACCTCGAGAAGCAAATCTCAGTGAGTCTGCTTCAATGACATTCTCAATGCAATGATCTACTCACTCTCATCATTCTACTCATCAGTGAATCGATTCTGCTACTCATTCACATGCAACTAGTGAGTCTGCTACAATGACATCTATTCTCAATGCAATGATCTATTCGCTCACATCGTTCTACCTATCAGTGAACCTGGTCAAATGTTCACATGCAACTAGTGAGTCTGCTTCAATGACACGATCATCTTCGATAACAAGCAAATTTATGAGCTTGTTCATGTATCGAACCTCAACAAACTCATGAGCTTGTTTCTATATCAAAACTTCTCAGTGAGTCTGCTACAATGACAAGTCGATGATTGATCTCTTCAATGAGCAAGTCGACTAGTGAGTCTGCTTCAATGACATCTTTCGTCAATGCAATGACTCATCTACTCACATCGCTCTATCTATCAGTGAATCGGTTTGCCGACTCGTTCACGTGCAACTAGTGAGTCTGCTACAATGAAATTCTCAATGCAATGATCTACTCGCTCTCATCGCTCTATCTATCAGTGAATCGATTCGTCAATTCAATCATGTGCAAATAGTGAGTCTGCTACAAAGGCATCTTTCGTCAACGTGATGATCTATCTACTCACATCGCTCTACTCATCAGTGAACCTGATCAAACGTTCATGTGCAACTAGTGAGTCTGCTACAATGACATCATTCTACCTCGCATAGTGAGCCTGCTACAATAGACATTTCGATTCTACATAGAGCTAAGAAACACATTCATGCGAACATGAATTGTTGAAGAGAAGAAGTAATGTTACGACTCTAGCTACGCATCTACGTTGATAGCTATGTTGATGACTATCGTCGATCGCTCGTCGCTAGGCTATAAAGTTGTTTCGAGGTCAACTCTATTCAGAGTTAGCTTATGTTTCTCTGAGTTATATAAATAGTCGACTCTGCTCTTCTAAATACTTTTCTTTCTTAGCATTTATATACTCGTTACATTACACTCATATGACTCGCTCTATGCTGACCTCTAACAAAATCATTGAAAACTTTATGATTTTCTTTATCAAAAGTAAGTGCATTACTCTTTCACATTATCACTCTTGTTGTAGAATTTTCATTGACATTTTGCTCTATGCAAACATTAACTTGATGACAATTCATGTTAAATGCATCATCATTTAAGATATAAATATGAGATTTATGAAGAATCTCATAATGAATCTTGATGTCATGTTTTTCAAGACAGACTAGAAAATGTCTGTCTTTATCAATTATATAAACAGTGTAATTCTTAAAATTACATTCGCATTATTCTTGTGCATTATTCTTGTGCATTGACTCAATTATACTTCTAATAAGTACTTGCTTTAAATGCAAGACTTTTAATAAATGAAGCAATATTGCAAATTTATGAATAAATCTGCATCAGAACAGTCTTCAAAGATACTTAAAATGAATCAGCAGACTCATTGATCTTTTGATCATCATTCTTCTTTCTGTGATAAATATCTCAGAGTTCAGTAATAGTCTCGTCTGAATTCAAATTCATAGTTTGATTGTAATACTTCATCAACATTATTTGTTTCATCGTTTTTGAACTCATCTGTGATCGATTTCATTGACATACTCTTTTAGCAAGACTGAAAGTTCGCTCAATATTTATTAAGAATATTGAGCATGAAAGAACATCTTTAGTTATTTGCGTCAATCTAGAAAAATTCAAAGCATTGTTTTTTCTGTCACGATTCTAGCCTTGTCAGACTCAATCTTCTAGTCTTGTCAGATTTATTCTCACTTCGTCATCTTAACTAGTCTCTATTGAGTCTAGCGTCGGCTGAGAAACATACATATGTAGTCAGCTTCTTTTCTATAGCTATCTTTCTTTCTTAGCATTTATCTTCTAGTTAAATGACATCTCTATCTGACTCGCTTTAGACAGACTTCTAACATTAGATAAATGCTCATTAACTACTCTGCTATCAATGAATAGATGATACAAAACAATCTATTCAGTAAGGAAAATTTGCAAGAGATTCTTCAAATTTGCATCATCATTTTAGATTGCAAGAAATTCTTTGATTCTACACTCATTTTCATTATTCTATTTGCAAGAGATTCTTTGAATAAAGCACTCAATTATTACCTGAAATTCACAAGAAATTCTTTGAATTTTCACTCATCAAAAAACAGCAACTTCTACCTTCTCTCATCATGACATGCAACGTTGAGTCAGTTGAGTCTTGAACAACTCGTCTGCTTAGAAGCACTATCAATAGAAGAGTTTCACTTCTACTCATTGATGCTTCAGTTGAAGCTGAGAAAGCTGTCATTGCATGAAACATAAACATTGAAGAACAACTATTTCATTGAGTCAGCAATCAACTTGACGAAGTCATTAATATGCTGAACGAGCTTCGAAGTCAGTAAGACTTGACTTTACAACTCAATGAACACTGACTTCTCATACAAGACAATCACAAAAAGAGAGCGAAACAACTAGAAGTCACTTTTGATAAAAATGATGAGCTAGAGAAAAAGATCAATCAGCTACAAGACGAGCGATTGAACTTCAGAGCGAAACAACGTCAAGCTGATTGATTTATGCTTCGTCAAGATACTCAGTCAGCTGAGCAACGAGTCAATCAGAAAGAAGCTTCTACGACTTTCATTTCAATTCGTCATTCTGAAGTTAAACAAAGCTTGACTTTTGAAGCTCGCTCTCAACGAGAATCTTCTACTCTATCTGATAACGAGAATGATCATCACAAGTTCATCAAGCTTTCAAACTCACTCATCTTCATTGAAACAGATTGTTAGGGGCCAGCATAGAGCGAGTCATATGGGTGTAATGTAACGAGTATATAAATGCTAAGGAAGGAAAGTATCTGGGAGAGCAGAGTCGACTATCTATATGGCTCAGGGGAACATAAGCTAACCCTGAATAGAGTTGGCCTCGGAACAACTCTATAGCCTAGCGGCGAGCGATCGGCGATAGCCATCAACATAGCTACCAACGTAGGTGCGTAGCTAGGGTCGTAACACAGATGACTCTATCTAAGAGACATGAAACATCAAAATAGCTGACAAGCTCAATGTTAATGCAAATCATTACTTTACTGAAAAGATTCATATTGTCTATGTGATTTTCAGACTAGAAGATGATGCTGATCAGCAAATCTATGCAAAGCATCGTGTTGATGCTTTCTCATTCTATCAATCATTATCAGAGCTACTGAAACATCTGAAAGAAATTTACGAAGATCAGAATTTGATTCGAAAGTGTCGTTGCAAATACGTTGCTCTGAAGCAGCTCAACAAGTTCTTCAGCTCTTTCTATTCAGAATTTACTAGAATATTCAGCTTTCTGAACTATGATGATATCATTTTAATGAACGACATTCAGAATAAAATCAACAATCGTCTTCAAAACGCGTTATCAGTTTGCTTCATAAAGTTTAGCTCGCTTGATAAGCTCAAGATCTTTCTTCAAGATGTGAATAACAAACAATGAGTCAATTATCAGCTACGTGATGAGCAGCGAACAGTCAAATTAATAACAGCTTCAAAAAACGTTTTGTTTCTTCATTGACATCAGCTTCAGCCTTGACTACTAGCTATGTTCAACTTGCTACTTTTTTCACCCTTGAATTTGAATAATCAAGAATGTCAATCATCTGCTTCAACTGCAAAGCATCGAGTCATCTTTCAAAGAACTGTTCTCAGCTGAAGACTAGTACTTTGACATCTCATGCATTCATCTCTCGCCTTAATGAGATCGTCATGCCGAAAGAAGAGAAGAAATTATTTACAGAGAAATTGAAGAATGAGATAAAAAACTAGTGACTTTCATCAAAGACGTGATGAAAGATGTGTTAATTTCTTCAACAATGAGCAGCTCAGATAATCTTTTTGCTTTGAAACCTTTGACTACTGAATGTGTACTATCTAGCAATGAAATTAGTTACTCATTAAAGTCATTGATTGACACTGAAGCAGCTGACTATTCATTCATTGATGAATTAATCGCGCAGAATGTTTGTGATCATTTGCAAATCGAATTTTTATCTTTAATCAAGCTCAAATCAATAAGAAGATTCGATGATCATTATGCAAAAAAGCTCATTATTCATGCAATTTATTTGAATCTAACTGTTCAAGATCATATGAAACGTTTCGTCTTTATGCTAATCACTCGATTAGATCAACATCAGATGATTCTTGAAAAAACATGAATGAACAAGATCGAGATGACTATTGATATGAATGATGATCGTCTTCAATTTTCTAGTTTCGAAGCTCATATCAAAGCTTTTATCAAAGCTTATTCAACTGTTCTTTCGAGCAAGAAAATCGCAATAGAACAGAAGAGTTCAATCTCTACTCAAATACTAAAGAGATTTATTTCTTCTGTCATCATTCAACTCAGCGAGAAGTCATCTTCATTCAGTAAAATTGTGAAATCATTTAATTCAGTCAAATCTTCGTCTTTCAATTCAATGAACATAGCAATGATAAAGACTGCAACATATAAATCACTAGTCAAACGGTTGAATGTGACTACTTTCGTGATCATCATCACGAAAATCGATCGACTTCTAAAAACAGCTAGAAATAAACTCGAAGATGTAAATCTACAAGAGCTTTCACACGAAGAGATCTTGAAAGAAGTCAAAGCTAAGCTTTCTTCGAAATATCATGACTATCTAGACGTGTTTGATTGAGCGATGACTGATCAACTATCTTCTCACCGTCTCTACGATCATAAAATTGAGTTGATCGACAAGAAAACATCTTCTTGAAGTCGTCTCTATCATATGTCTAACTACAAGCTTCAAAAGATGAAGAATTATTTGATCAAGCATCTGAATAAAGGTTTCATATCTTCTAGCTCAGCTTCATACGCTTCGCTCATACTATTTATTGAAAAGAAAGATGATAGCTTGCGTTTCTGCGTTGATTACAGAAAGCTCAATGCTTTGATCAAACGAAATCGCTATTCTTTGTCATTAATAGACGAGACTTTCGTTCATATACAAGAAAGCAAGTATCTGATTCAATTAAACATCATTGTCACGTTCAACAAACTACGCATGCACTCAGATAGCGAAGATTTGACTATCTTTATCATCTCTTTTGATTTCTACAAATATCACGTGATGTCTTTTGAATTAATCAACGACTCGACTTTCTATCAACACTATATGAACGACGTGCTATTTGACTATCTTCATCAGTTTTGTCAGATCTACCTAGATGACATTATCATCTACAGCAAAACACTGAAGAAACATAAGTGACACGTATGATTAATTCTACATAAACTACGAAAGACTGATCTTCAGATGAATATAAACAAATGCAAGTTTCATGTTCAGAAGACTTTCTTTCTGAAACTATTGCTATTCATTGAAGAACTAAAGATGAACTTCAGAAAAGTACAAGCAGTAGTTGAATGATCTACTTCTACAAACCTCACTCAGATGCAGTTCTTCGTTGACTTCTGCAATTTCTATCGACGCTTTATAAAGAACTTTTCGAAGATTGTTCATTCTTTGATTCAACTAACTCAAAAAGAGATGATATTTGAATGAAATCAAGCTTGTCAAACAATCTTTGACCATATGAAGAAACGAATGACTGAAGTCTCTATTCTTCGTCATTTTGATCAGAATAGAAAGACTATTCTTGAAACAGACTCATTCAACTACGTCAATGATGATATACTTTCTCAGTATGATGACGAAGAAACATTGCATTCAATGATTTACTACAGCAAGAATCTGAGTCTTGCTGAGTGCAATTACGAAATCTATGATAAGAAACTATTAGCAATCATTCGTGTCTTCAAGCATTAATGATCTGAGCTGAAATTGACTGAGTTACTCATCAAGATGTTCATTGATCATCAAGCTTTAACGTCATTAATGAAAGATAAAGAGCTAAGTAGACATTAAATGCGCTGAGTACAAAAGCTTGTTGACTTCAACTTCAAAATCATGTATCGCTCAGACAAATAAAACATCAAAGTCGATGCATTGACTCATTAAGTCAATTCAGTTTCTAGAAGTCTTAAGAATGAATAATGTTGCTATCAGCGAACTACAATTCTCATGTTGAATTGAATGAAAATCGCTGATCTAGAAGAGAAAAAGAATGATGAATCAATTTATCAATTGATTCTAGAAGCTAACAGAATTAACAAGAATTGTATTCTACTTCATGAAGTTGTATTAAAAGATGAAGCTCAATACGAAGATACTAAATTAAGAGATTGTCGAGTTCAGAACAAAATACTATATCGAGATGATCTTCTATGAGTTTTCTTCAATGAGCATCTTCAAATGAAGTTAATTCAAGAAGTTCATGATCAATCTTCTATTGATCATCTTGAAATTCTCAGAACGATGAAGATCATAAGAAGATACTACTATTGATCTTCAATGCAAAAGACAATAAATTGATATATTTGAAACTGCTACATTTATTAGCAATCAAAGACTTCTTAAGATAAATTCAATGAACTACTACATTCTCTACTCATATTTGAACAGTGATGAAAGAACATAGTCATGAATTTCGTCATCGACTTATCTTCTTTGAAAGGCAAAAACGTCATACTAACAGTGATATGTAAACTGACAAAGAAACAACATTATATTTCTTGCTTTACTGATGACGAGAAAATCACAGCAGAAAAGACAGCTGAGCTAATGCTTCAGTGAATATATTGAATACACGATTTACTCGATTTCATTGTTTCAAATCGAGACTCTCAATTTACCTTTATTCTATGAAAGTCGCTTTGCAAAAGACTAGACATTAACCTTCAACTCTTCACAGTTTATCACTCTCAGATCAACAATCAAAGTGAACGAGTCAATCAGAACGTTGAAAGGTATCTTTGATTCTTCTGTTCATACATGCAGAATGACTGAGCTAAGCTACTACTCATGATTGAGTTCATCAACAATAATGCTCTGTTCTCAGTCATCTTCTCGATCTCTTTCTTTCTAAACAAAGACTTTCATTCTCATATAAGCTTTGAACTCGATGTTATCAAATATGAAAGTTTTCGTGAACGCTTGCAGATGACTAAAGTCAAGAATATATTTGAACATATGAACAAAACACTGAAGTTTGCTCACGAGTCGCTAGTCAAAACACGAAAACAAATGATGAAACAAGTCAATAAGCATAGAAAAGAAGTTGATTACAAGATTGAATCAAAAATGTTTCTGAATGAAAGAAACATCATTACAGTGAAATCTTTCAAGAAGCTAAATGACAAAATGCTCGATTCTTTCATCAATTTAGATCTCATTGACTCTTCATATAAACTGAAATTATCAGAGTCTATGCATGTTCATGATGTATTTCATTCTGATCTGCTTCGCTCTGTTGTCAATGATTTCTTGTCTGATCAAAAGAATGAATTCTCAGATTCAATAGTGATAAATGACGAAGACGAGTGAGAAATCAATGATATATTGAATTCTCATTGATATCGAAGATGACTTCAGTATAGAGTCAAATGAAATGACTATGACAATGATCTCAATTGATACAACGCTGATGACGACGAATTTATGAACGCTCAGAAGATCGTTGATGATTTTCATATTCAATACTTGAACAAATCATGCTAATCTCAATTAATCACGATTTAACAGATCTGAGTCTGTGAAATCATGATTGAGCAATCAATCAAGTCAAGCAGAAAATACATTCATGCAAACATGAATCATCAAAGAAAGAAAGTAATGTCACGATTCTAGTCTTGTCAAACTCAGTTTTCTAGTCTTGTCAGATTTATTCTTGCTTCGTCATCTTGACTAGTTTCTATTAAGTCTAGCGTCAACTGAGAAACACACATATGTAGTCAGCTTCTTTTCTGTAACTATCTTTCTTTCTTAGCATTTATCTTCTAGTTAAATGACATTTCTATCTGACTCACTTTAGACAGATCTCTAACATTTTCAAAATTATCATGTTAAACATTTTTCATTTATAACATCAGTGCGAAGATATTAATCATCTTCATCTTGAAAAGAATAAGCACATTGAGATTGTCAAAGCAATGATTTTCTAACAGTTGCAACAAATTATAAGATCATTAGTAAATGATTAAATGCATTATCATAATGCATTATCTTATTAGCATCACTTTTTGCTCTTTGTGCTTCTGCTCTCAAATCAACAGCTGAATCTTCATAGTAATGATGAAAATACTCTTTGAACTCTGTCTTATACTTGATCTTGTAGTAAACAGACTCTTTATCATGATCTGTATCTTCATTGTCTTTGTTGTCTCAAGTCTTGTAAAGATCTAGCTTCATTGTAGAATTTAAAATATTTGCAAGATTATATATTGTTTCATTGCTGTTTTCAATCTTGACATAATACTTTGCAAGTTTGATTGAGACTTTTTTGCAAGTCTTTACTATAACAGCACTTGATGAGCAAGTATTTCTTCTTATATTCTTTTCAATCTGCTCAAAATGATTGAAAAGTGCATTAAATATTTGAAATCTCAAGTGAATATCTGCATTAATTGTTCATGATATTACTAAAGTGCATTCATAGAAGAAATTTAATAGATTGTCAACAAGCAAAATCATGAATCACTCGCTTTCATCAAGTTTGATTTTTGCGATCTTGAAATTTTTGCAGTATTTCTCTGTTTAAAGATCAACAAATTCACGTAGTTGATATGCTTGATGAAGCATCAAGTACATAGAATTTCAACAAATGCAAATATCTTGTATCAGTTTTCTAGATCTTTTGTCATTCTGCTCTTGAAAAGCTTTGAAGCAAATCAATCACTGAAAAAAGTTGTTGACAGCTATCATCAAAGCACAAATCTAATTTCATGATTAATAAATGCATTACTTTTTTGCATTATCATTTGAAGCAATATCTTTTTGATCACAACAGATAATTCTCTGCTTGTCTCAATATCTTGCACTTGCTCATTCTTTAATTGAGCAATAATGTTATCAACTATTGTCTTTGATTCAAAAGCTTAAATAAAATCTTGAGTCATAAGATTAATAATGTAAGTCAAGCAATTAATGAAATTCTGTGTTCTGTCTCATTGAAACTTACAATGACTCATGATCTTTTCAAGTTTCTCTTTCAAGATACTATTATTGCTTGCATTATTAATAACAATCTTGAAAAGCTTGTTCTTAATAGCGTAGTTTCTCAGAATTTTTATTAGCTTCATCATCAATTGATGATTGATATGATTAATATTGAGAGACGTAAATTCAATAAAATGTTCACGAAACTGAAATTTAATATTGACTCAGTATATCAACACTTTCAAGTACGCTACTCTTTGAGAACTAGATTACACGTTCAAAGCAATAAAGACATGTTGTAACTCTTTAAAATTCATTCTGATCTGATCATAAATATTCTTATAGTGAGAAAGAATCATAGTTATCATCTTTATGCAATGCACAGTCTGCAAATCTGAACGAAGCATGTGTAGCAGCTTTCAAAATTGCTCATTATCAACGATTCAAAAGAGTAAATTCAAGTCAACAAAAATCTTGCATAATTAATCTTCTTAATTCTTTTGATTGAAAACAAAGATTAACTTGATATGACTTTTCTTCTAATAATTTGTCAATTTTGCATTATTAATTTGCATTATCAGATATGACTTACTCATTCAAAAGTCAGTTCAATTTATGATTGCAAGTGTTTGCATTTTCATTCTGTCACTGTGCAAAAGTTTGATTCAAGATGCTTTTTCATAGTAGACATGTTAAAACTATCAAAAGTTGTAAAATGATTCATAATCTTATTGCAGATTGTGCATGAGATTTTGAGCAATTTTTCAATTATCGAAGTCAACTGTATAAAGCAATCTCATATATCAAATTGCTTATCATCTTTAACTTTTTTGAATCAGAGCGAATTAACTATCTTTTTTTGAATCTTGTTTTAAATACTTTCAACAACAGAGATTTGAGATCATCATCATAGAAAAGAGTCATCTGTATTCAAAGTTCATTGAACATACTCACTATTCTTTCTTATCTTGAGCTGTGAGAAATTCTGATGAATTTTATTCATCACTTCTTGTTTAATCTTCTTCTTTTTGAAATAATGTGAAAGTTTTATAAATCTTTGATTGAACAGATTGAAAGTTGTCAGCGAACTAAACATTCTGTCGTATTGTAGAATGATTTGTATTTGCAACGCAACAACAGTAGTGATGAATAGCTTGAAGATAATATATAGAGCAATGAGTAATGCAAAAAGATAATGCAATTTATTGCAAGAAAACAACAAGCAAACATGTTGTTCTATGTTTTTATTCTTAACTCTCTTGACATTAAGCTTAAGTTCTTGACAAGTTGAGTTAAGTTGATTCAACTGCTACTCAGATCATGTCGAATTGAATTGAAAATATGCTCAACTCAACTCAAATCAAGTTGAAAATATGAACAACTTGATTTGAGATCAATTCAGATTCAAAATGTCAACTCAATACTTGACTTGATGATCAGTCTAATCTTAATCATACAAGTTTTCGTCTTGAGATTGTTTCAACGACAAGATGTGTTTTTTTCGCAAATTTGTTTTCAATCAAGCAACAAGATTGATTAATGCATTTCATGTGATAAAAATCAACTGCACATTAGTAATGATCATGCGCAGCTCAGATCTCAACTTGATGAATAGATGAGTTCACTTATGCTCATTACTATACAATGAAAGTTGATGTTTCAGAGTGCTCAAATAAGCTGCAAACGTTCGTATCATTTAATCTGAACGTTGCAATGCATTCACATACTGCTGAGTCATGTCTATATCTTAATTCATCAAGTCTTCAATTAAATTTAAAAGAAAGTTGATAAAATTGAATCACATTTGCTGAGTTGCAAACATAGTCTCTTCATGATCAAATCAAAGTTTCTTTGATTCACTCTTCAGATAAATCATGCAATACAAAATCTTTTTCTCATTACTTTTAAAATGTCAAGAGATATTTTGAAATGAGATTTCAATGTCACGAATTCACTCTCTATGTTCTTTTATGATTTTATCATGATACTTCTTCAAAGATATTGAAAGTCTTCGCTTCTGCAAGATGACTTCATGATGACTTCATTTCATCATCGTCGACACTATGAAGACGATGCATAAATCATTCAAATTCTTCATGAGAATTTAAGTGAAAGCTTGATGACTTTTTTTCATTGTTTCAACAACTTGCAAAATCTCAATCTTTGATTGAATAGCTGTTAGCTTTTATTTCTTTTGCAGTTCATTACATTGAAGCATTGCTCATGTCAACTGTTCATCAATATCAAGAGAAAGTTCATTCTTTACTTCTTTGCTTTCTGATTCAGTTATGCAACATTTGTTTTTTAATATGATGTTATACAAGATTAAAATATCATTATTTCAACTTTGTTGCAATCATGTTACTGTTATCATGCTTGAATATCAAATTCTCATCTTTAAGAAAAGTTTAAAATAATTAGAACTGTAATAATTGAGTTTACTAAATGAATAAATGAGATTTATAAGAATGATATGACAATGTGATATTCTAAGCAGACACAGAATGAATATATATTATGATAAAGCTAATTATTAAGAAGCTTTCGATAACTTGAGAAAATCAATCAACTATAAAGAGTTTGTCAAGCATTGTCAAGTTGAACATGACATAACTCATGACATATTAAGTTGAAGATATGACGTAGTCTAAATGATGTCTTGACAGAGTCATAAAGTTTCAAAGCTAACTCAGATTTGATTTTCAACTCAGTCTTTAACTTTAGTCTTTAATCTAATTTCTATGAGTTAATTCATCATGATAGTTCTGCTTCTTGTATTTTACTTCTTGTGTTCTGCTTCTTGTATTCTGCTGCTTGTCACTCATACTCACGCTGCAATCACACTGATATGTGTATTCTGCTCTGTGTCACTCATAGTCACTGTGTTGTCTGTAACTATGAGATCGCGTCATCTTAGTCTCAATATTACTCATATTTATATTCTGCTTCTTGTATTCTTCTGCTTGTCACTCATATTCACGCTGCAGTCATACTGATATGTGTATTCTGCTTCATGTCGTTTGTACTCACTGTGTAGTTCATAGTCACGATGTCTCATCACTCATTTCATGCTGTCACTCATATTCAATGTGTCACTCAATACTAGAACAATGCTTTTACACAGTGTAGATTGATCTAAAGATTGTACTACAATTTACATTACTAACTACAATGAACATCAAGTTAACATTTATGAGATGAGTTTTGAATTTTGAGATGAGTTCACAACTTTGCTCGCCTGATGTTTGACGTTTGTTACGAGCATATCAAGGCTGAATAAAGCTAGTCAGTGTCTTTAGCTCAGATCTGACTCAGTCTCTATTTTCTTTCATCAACATCTCTTTGTTCAACATCATCTTTCTTTCTACATCACATTCTACTTGTGTCACAAACACATCTTCTTCAAGCTTAGCACAGTCTCTGAATATTACTTAAATAGAAGCTTTTGTACTCATCTTCTTCTGTATTCTTAATATTCAGTTATAGCTATCTCTAAAGATCAAGCACTATTCAATTCTGACTTTCGCTGATTGACTCATTTAGGCACGATTCTGACATTATATTAAGAATTCGTTAATCACATGATACTGATCTCATTACTCATTCAACATACTTGTCTAGACAGAACAAGTCTAAAGAAATTCATTTACCTGATGATCGATGATAATCGAAAGATAGAACAACACTAGAGAGTTGAATAGAATCAACGACGAGGCTGTTTGAATTGCTAGACTACTTATCGCTCATTAAGTACGCAAAGTTCATTCGATTACAAGAATCACGATAAAGAATCTTCGTGAATTGCTCAAGAATCAAATCAATTGATAGATTCAATGATAAAGAATCTTCGTTGTTTGCTAGAGAATCAATCAAATCAATCAACAAACAAATCTCATCTTCTTTGTTGAAGATTAAACATCACTCTATACATCTTTCTTCTTCAATCGTCAAGCATCGTCATTCGTTTGATTCTCTTTCAAAACAAACCTCATCATGCTTAGTCGTTCGCTCACTGAAGAGCGTTTCGAAGAATTTCGAAATCGTTTCTCTCAAACCTCTGATGCTGATTCATTGAAACCACGAACGAAATCATCAAGTGCTGCATCATTCATTCATGAAGATGATGAATCATTCGCTGAAACAGTAATACCTCTCGTGTTCTATGAAATCTGAAAGACTCGAAGTCTAGTTTTTGATGAAGAAACAGATCAACTCTACAAGTTAGATAAACAACAAGAAGACGAAATCAAAGAGTTGAAGACTAGACTTTAAGCTAAAGAAAACACTTCTTCTGATTTCATCTACTCTGAGCGTTCTAGGTCTCAAAAAATACCTGATTCTTCGCTGTTTACTGATGAAAAGAACTCTACTTGAAAGAACTGGTACGGAAAAATTTAGAATAAACTAGAGATCAACATTGATCTCTTTTCTAATGAACGAGTCAAATTGAGCTATATACATTCTAGATTATTCAATGACGCAGCTGAGATCACTCAAGCTAGACGCGAACGTGACTGTGTCAATCTTTATAAGATCATCGACGATCTTTTGAAAGAGCTAGCTCAGTTGTTCAATGATTCGAATAAGAAAGTCAACTTTCGTAGAAAATACTACAACTTGATTCAAGAATTTAAGAAATTCAGTAAATTCTATACTCAGTTTCAACATCTATCTTTCTATCTAGACTATTACAAGAAGCAACTGATCGCTGATCTGAAAGATAAAATACATCTTCATCTTCGATTCATTTGAGTAGATCAACTAGTTCAATCTGATTCTTTAAAAGAAATTCGTTTCTACCTGATTCATTTGAATAATGATCAGCGAGTCATTCGAGAGATCAAGAACAAGATCAAACGCATCAATGATCTTTCTAAGACTATCTTTCATAGAGCAACTGTTGTCACTCAGTCAGTTGATCATTTGAAGTCTGATCAGCTAAAGTCGCGCAGCGCGATTTTAACTAACATCAAAGAAGCAGACATTCTAGTCGAAAGCTGTTTCATATGTCATAAATCAGATCATAGCTTTAAAGAGTGCTTCGATCAACCTACTAGAATTAATGCAGTGAACAATGAATATGATCGCTTTGATTTCAATTTGAATTTCGATTCAAAAAACTAGTCATCTCTTCAAAAGTCATCAAAGAAGTAGAGATTATATCTTTGTGCAAACTAGACGAAATTCTACCGAAAGAAAATTACTTTGAAAAGTCGTTTTTAATTGATGCTTATCTCATTTCTCAGAATCGATCTTTCAGCCTTTGTTTTCTAATAGACAGTGATTCAGTCGTCTACATGATCATACATTCTAATCTAGTCGATAAAGTATGCAAGAAACTGAAAATTCAACCTATATCATTGACAAAAGAGAAGCTAATAAAAGATTATGATGAAAAGATATCTAAGAAGATCATCACTCATAAAATTCTATTCAATCTCATCATCAAAAGTCATAAGAAATTGACTGTATCAATGCTGATAGCTGATATTGATCATCATGAAGTCATATTGAGTAAGCTTTGAATGAACAAAAACGAAATATTATTGAATATGTGAAACGACGTCATTGTTTTTTCAAATCAATTGAATACTTCTATTTCGATTTTTTCGATCTCTCTCAATTCAAAGCATTCAAGTTGATTGCAGTCAACTTCGTCTTCTTCAATCACTCAGACTAAGATCTCTATAATGCTCAAATGATTCGTTTGAAAAGAGTCATTCTCGATTCAAAGCATAAATGCAGCTTCATTCAAAACGCTGTTGAATCGTTCAAAGAAGAACAAGATTGAAGTCTTTGCTCTATTCATGACGAACATCAATAAAGAAATCACGTACAATACTCAGAATGATTTGAACGCTTTAAACGTCTCTTTAATCAATGAAATGACTCAGAATTTGAAAGATATTAAAGCAAAGCTGTCATCAAAATATCATGAGTTTCTAGATGTTTTTGATCGAGCTCAATCAAATAAACTATTCTCTCATCGCTTCTATGATCATAAAATCGAGCTCATCAGTGATTCAATGCTTTTTCACTGTCGAGTCTATCAAATGTTCTTTGTCAAACTTCTGAAAGTAAAGAAGTACTTAAATGAGAATCTGTCAAAGAAATTCATCACTTCTAGTCAGATCTTCTATTTCTTTCTCATTCTATTCGCTCTCAAAGCAAATGAAGATCTTCGATTCTGCGTGAACTATCAAAAGCTAAATGTCATTTTCAAAAGAAATAGATATTCTCTATCGCTGATAAACGAGATCATTGATAAAATAGTGAATTGCAAGCATCTGACTAGATTGAACATCATATCAGCATTCAACAAACTTCGAATGCATCTTGATAGCGAGAATTACATCACTTTTATCACTGCTTTAGAAGCATATAAATACAAGATGCTATCATTCAAACTGACTAACAAATTGATCTTCTTTCAGCAATATATGAATGATGTTTTATGAGACTTTCTGAACGACTTTTGTCAAGTCTATCTAGATGACATTCTCATCTATAGCAAAATGAGAAAGAAACATAGAGATCACGTCAAACTAGTATTGAGTCGACTACGTGAAGCTGAACTGCAGATGAATATTCGAAAGTGCAAATTCAATGTAGAAGAGACTGTCTTTCTAGAAGTCATTGTATCAGAACTAAATCTTCGTATGAATCTCAGCAAAGTGACAGTCATAGTCAGCTGAATCACTTCGATCAACCTAAAAGAAATTCAGAGCTTCGTGAGATTTGTTAACTTCTATCGTCGTTTCATTAAGAACTTCTTGAAGCTAGTCAAACCGTTCACTCAGCTGACTAGAAAGAACATGTCTTTTGTTTGAAATGAGATCTGTATTCAAGTCTTTGACAATTTAAAGAAACAAGTCAGCTCAACCTCAATACTTCGTCACTTTGATCTCAAACGATAAGCTATTCTGAAGACTGATGCTTCAAACTATGTAAAAGATGAAATACTATCTCAGTACAATGACGAGAAAGTTCTTCATTCGATGATCTTCTACAGTAAAAGCATGATTCTCGCTGAAATCAATTATCACATCTATGACAAGAAATTGCTA
>JAABUW010001863.1_pt1 | contig 33468 bp, 32 predicted proteins | sample 5560081 | NCBI WGS metagenome assembly JAABUW01 (sample SAMN10711882, study PRJNA513363) | rock metagenome | isolation source: Antarctica rocks | place: Antarctica: Victoria Land, Knobhead sud | reverse complement strand
ATAGTGAAGCTTTATGTAAGGTCTGCCTCTAGTAATCTAGTTAGGGTTCCTAGTAGGCAAGGGTTCTAGCATCAATTGGTCTACTATCAGGTGGGTTGAATTCAGACTAATTGCTGCAGAACAGATACCAGAGAAGCTGGCCTATTTAACTATCAAGGCTTTCCGACAGCTCCGGCTGTCCGACAGCCCTAGCTCAGCCGTTACATTGCTCAACGGTTACATCCCTACATCCGAGCTTTCCTTTGCCCAGCCGTTACACTTTAGCTGAGTCTCTATTTGAACATCAGCAGAAAGTTTCAAATGATGAAGACTTCTGCGAAGTGTTTCAGATATGATATGTAGTTGCAAATGTAAATCAGCTTCGAAAAACATATCAATCTCAAAGATACTTTATCTTTGTAACGGCTGGGCAAAGGAAAGCTCGGATGTAAGAATGCTCGCATGTAGGGATGTAACGGTTGAGCAATGTAACGGCTGAGCTAGGGCTGTTGGAAAGCCCGAGCTGTTGGAAGGCCTGAGCAGTCAGACGCGCAGCAGTCGGACGCGCAAAGGCAGAAAGCCTTGATAGTTAAATAGGCCAGCTTCTCTGGTATCTGTTCTGCAGCAATTAGTCTGAATTCAACTCACCTGATAGTAGACCAATTGATGCTAGAACCCTTGCCTACTAGGAACCCTAACTAGATTACTAGAGGCAGACCTTACATTCTAATTGCTACCGTACCCTCACCTGGTTGCATCACTCGGCTACATCAATAAGCAACGTATCAATCTGTCACCCACCTTCGCCATGGTGAAACCCACGAGATATGGGCTCGCAGCTTTGCCTAGCACCAGTACCTCCAATGACACTGCACCCGGCGATGCGTCAAGCGAAGGCAACAACAATGAAGGCCGAGATCCCGCCCAAGAGAATCAATCACCAGATGAGGATCCTTGGCAGCTAGTCCGCAAACTGGTAAGACAGGTAGCTCTGCTAGAAGCAAAAGAAGCTGAAAGACAACACCCACCAAAGACCTCAGAGTTCATACCTCAGCAGAAGAAAACATTCACGGGCGTCAAGATATACGGTAAGGATCCTGAAATGTATCACGGTGGGGAATACGCCAAATTCGATCTATTTGTGTACAACATGGAGCAGGTCTTCCGAGGCAACGAAGGCCTCGAACAAGCTAGGAATCCCGAAAGCCACAAGGTCACCTTCGCTTCCTCGTATTTGAAGGGATCCGCCTTGAACATCTGTAGGACGGCTTTTCGAAACCACCCTGACAAGGCATTCACCTGGACCGACTTGAAAAAACTGTTAGCAAGGCACGTAAAGAGAGCAAAATCGCTTCACGACGACATCTACTCGAAATGGAGCAGTGCGGAACAGCGTCCAGGCCAATCGGTAACGGATTACAAAGGACTATTAACTTATTGGGAGTCCTTGCTTCTCGACGCAATGAAGCCTAACGAACAGGTAGCTTTAGCCAACTTTAGGAAAGGACTTCGCCTAGAGCATCGAAGAAGGCTCAAGAATTTACCGGAGCAGAAAACACTGACAGGGCTTATCGAACAAGTCATGGATTTTGAAGAAGGAGAAGAGTTGGACAGAAAAGAAAAGAATGATAGGAGCAAGAAAAGATCTCGACATGCCTCGGACTATGGCAGTGAGGACGAAGAAAGCGATCGTCCAAAAAAAATGACAACACACCAGTTCTCATAGACGTGAAGGTCAGAACAATCGAGACAAGCGGGCAAAGGGTAATCCAAACCACGACCCAGTTGCGAGCAAGAACTTGACATTCAAGTGGTTCAACAAGCAGCCTAAAGAGAAACAAGATGAGATTAAGAAACGGCGGGGCTGTTATGGCTGCGGGTCTTTTGACCATTTGCTTGGTGCTTGCCCTAGGAATCCAGAGAAGAACTATGAGGAAAAGTCAAAAAACTAGCCCGCTTGGTTCCCTCCTACCAAGCTGGCTATGTGGAGAAATTGCAGGATGATTCAGACCTTGCCGGATCCGCCTTGTCTGCTGAATCTTCCTCTCACCGTGCAACTATCCGAAGAATTCGGAGGCAGCTGAAGAAGGCAGACAAATTGGCGAAAGCAAGGTGCATCTTCATCGAAACCCGGATAGAAGATCAACTTGTCAAGACTCTGTTAGATGGCGGTAGTGAGATCAATTGCATCAGCAGGAAACTGGTTAGGCAATTAGGCCTACCTCGTTCGGTGATTCACGAAGAAGCCAGTGCTCTTGGAAGAAAGCTGCAAACCTTTGGGGTGCATTTTCTCACGGTTCAAATCGTTGACAAGAACGGGTATTCTCGATTCTTCGAGGAATCATTTCTAGAAGTCAATATGCAAGAAGAGCTACTGCTTGGCATGCCTTGGTTCCAGCTGGCCAATCCTGGCGTAGACTGGCCTGCAAAGACAATAGAGTGGCGCAAAGATATGTCTCTTCTGCCTACTAGTCGTCGGGTCGCAGTTATCGATCCCGAAGACTTCGCAAAGAGGGCTTTAGATAAATCTAGTGCTACCTATGTGTTGCACATGCATCTGCAAGAAGATGATCTTGAGGGCATGCTAAAAGGCTCGGGTGCAATGCTGAAAGGTAAAGGTCGAAAAAGGGAACAGCCAGCATCTTCGGATAGGACCTTTCTCGGCGAGCAAGCCATTGAGGCTTTTGAAGCTCTGAAACAGGCCTTCCTAACTGCCTCCGTGTTGCGTCATTTTGACCCTGCGGAGCCGTTACGAGTGGAAACCGACGCCTCGGACAAAGCTATTGGGGCCATCTTATGTCAGCCCGATAGTGAAGGTCATTGGCATCCGATCGCTTACCTTTCTCGAAAGATGATTCCAGCAGAATGCAACTATGAGGTGCATGACAAAGAGCTCCTGGCTATCGTTGAATCGTTCAAGCATTGGCGCCACTATTTAGAGGGAGCCGAGCATGAAATTCTTGTTCTTACGGATCATAACAATCTGAAGAAATTCATGCAAACCACCCGGTTGTCCCCTAGGCAGGTGCGCTGGGCCCAGGAATTATCTAGATATAATTTCCGCATAGACTATAGGCCAGGCACCAAGAATCCGGCAGACGGGCTCTCGAGACTATTGGTATATGAGGGTCAGAGCGAATAGGTTCATGTGGATATCTTGAGTGTATAGTAGAGTCATATCTCTAATAGATTTATTCTTCCTAAGAAAGATAGAAGGAAGAAGGTGATCTATATACCTCTAGGGTCGAAGCGGAAATACCTAACCACCGAGGTATGTGCGCGGAATGTAAACATACATTCGTGGAATGTTAACATACCTTCGTAGGTATGTATGACGTACGAAAATTCCTACGTACATACCTCATTTTCAACACTCCCTCTTAGGAATTGAAGCTCCATGTGAAGCCATTCAGACCTTCTAATAACTGTATATCAATGCTCTTTTACTCGCTGACGCCACGCTCAGTGAGTCCCATCACTGACCTCGACCTCAGGAATTTGCCTGACTCCAGAGGCTTGGTGAGTCCGTCGGCCACCATTTGGTCAGTCGATATATATTCCAATCTTAATGCTCCCTCTTCTACCTTGTTCCGGACAAAGTGATAAGACGTATCAATGTGCTTGGCCCGTGGGTGATTGACAGGATTGCTACCCATTTTTATAGCCGCTTGGTTGTCAGCTAAAATGGTGGTTGAATTCATATCCGAACCATTATATCCCACCTCTTTAAATGCTTGAACCAGGAAGGTCAATTCTTTGGCTGCATTACACTCGCCGACGTATTCAGCTTCAGCAGACGACGTGCTAACGCATTGCTGTCGTTTGGAGCTTCAGCTAATTGGTCCGTTCCACAGGAAGAAAATATAGCCGGAGGTGAACCTTCGGGAATCCAAGCAATCCGCATGGGCTGAATCGGTATATTCAAAGAATTCAGCTCCCCCAACTCCCTCCTCTCTGGGAGGTCCATATCGAAGCCTCAGCTCAGCAGTATCGGCCAGATATCGAATGATTTGTTTGACAGCTAGGTCATGGTCGGGGGTAGGATTCGCCGAATATCTGCTACATTTGCTCACTGCGTAGGCTATGTCCGGACGTGTTTGACAAGCTATTCACATCAGTGTTTCAATGATTGATTGGTAGCCTTCTATTTCTTCAGGGGTAGCTTGATACTCAATTCACTTCTCGGACTTCCGATAGACGTCCCTCTTTAGCTGGCAGCTGTGGTGTATTGGTGTCTTCGTTGGATTACAATTGCTCATGCCTAGAAGCTCGATTACTCGCTTGATATAAGCGCTTTGATTGATCCAAAGAGTTCGCTCAATCCTATCACGAGTTATGTGCGTTCCTAAGTACCATTCTATTGAGTCAATGTCTTTCATTTGAAAGCGCTCTGCAAACTGTAGTTTCAGAGCTTTTATATCGAATACGTTCGGTCCTAGAATGAGCAGATCATCTACATAGATGGCTATGATGATGCCATTCTGATGGATGAACATCGAATGGTCAATCTCTACCCTTTGGTAGTTGATGGAGATGAGGTAAGTTTTCAGGGTTGAGTACCATTCCCGAGGTGATTGTTTAAGTCCATATAGAGCCTTGTTTAGGCGACAGGCCAAAACGGTCCCGTTTGGTCCTTTTTGCTCAAACCCAGGCGGTTGCTGCACCCAGACCTCTTTTAAATGTGCTTCCAGGAAGGCGGTGATAACGTTCATTTGCTCGGCTTCATAGTCGTATTTGGTCGCCAACGCCAGAAGCATTTTGATGATGGTAACTCTGACCACTGGGGCAAAGGTCTCGTCATAATCAACCCCTTGCTCCTGTCGAAACCCCTTACACACCCATCTAGCTTTGTATTTGATAACTTCTCCTTTGGGTCCTCGCTTAATGGTGGTTACCCAGCGCGTAGGTAGTATTCGCCGGCCCGGCGGTGATGATCCCAAGGTAAAGGTGTTGTTTTTGGTGTGAGCGTTCAGCTCACTCTCGAAGGCGAGCTTCCATTGTTCCCTATCGGGACTGGCTCTAGCTTGTTCCACTGTTTGTGGAGTATCCGATTCAATTTGAATTCGGTTTGCTCGACTGGCAAAGCCCCGATTGCCTCTGGTCCAGGGATCATTGAGAGCCTTGTAGTCAACCGATCCAGCGGTGGCTCGTTTGAAGCGTTCGCTAGGAACATCAGGAATATCGGAATCGCTTGAGCTATCTGGCTCATTTGTTTCTGGTTCTAGTGGTCTGCTCTTAGCTTTCTGTGAAGTGGCTGGTGTTCTTGTTTGGTGATCGTCGGCAATTTCCGTGATCTTCGTGTTTTCGATGGTTCTTATCGGGGAAGGTGCATCGTTGATTTGATCGTCGTCGTCATCGAAGTTCAGTATCGAAAGGTCTTCATCATACATCCTGGCTTCGATGACTATCTCGTTTCATTGTACGTGACTGAATATCAGTACCTTCTTCCCGTTCCACAAGCGAAACTGGTTGGCTTCCTCGTAGCCCAAGAACTGGCATTTGAAGCTCTTGTCATCGAGCTTCCGGCGAGCTCCCTCTATATGGTGGTAGGCTATGCAATCAAAGATATGTAGATAGCTGAGGTCAGGCTTCTTGCCGTGCCATGCCTCGTAGGGAGTTATATTGTTCAACGCGATAGTGGGACTTCGGTTCTTCAGATAGGTAACGGTCATTATCGCTTCTCCCCATAGCCTTATTGGCAATTTGGCGCTAGATAGTATAGCGCGAGTTCGTTCAAAAAGGGTGCGAAAACATCGTTCTGCAACTTCATTTTGACTCGGGTTATATGGGGCCGTAGGCCCCCATTTGACCCCATGCTCCTTGAGCAAGTCAATAGTGTGATGACCAGCATACTTCTCTTCATTGTCTGATCGAAGCCGATGCATCGAAGTGCCCTGGTTCTTCATTAGATTCAGATAGTCCCGAAGTACGCCTCTTAGGTCGGACTTTCGATCTATTAGGTAGATGGTCGTATATTGGCTGTAATCATCAATTATAGTGGCAACATATCTGAATTCTTCATCGGTCATGGGTATTTTACCACCGCCGGCGAGGTTCGAATGCACCAGCTCACCAATTTTGATGGCTCTTGTGTGAGATCTTCGGCTTGGAGCACGATGTTGCTTGCCTAAGGCACAAGCCCCACATATCGATTTTGGGGATTCTCCCCCTTCTAGGCTATTGGCCGAATTCACATCGATGCCAGTGCTCATGTTGGCTAGGCGCTTTACGTCTGCCATATTCAGATGAGCTAGCCGTTTATGCCATTGACGCCATGACGCTTTGGCAGGTTCGTGTGCTCTGCTAGCCAGTATACGGGAATTTGAGGAGTCAGCTGGTGCATCGACGAAGTAGGATCCTCCATCGCTTCTCGAGCCGGTGAGGCCGATGACCCCCATTGAATCAAGGAATAGAAATTTACTTCCCTGTATTTTACACGTATATTCTTTGGCTACCACTTGTCCGACTGACATCAGGTTATAGTGCAGCCCCGGACAGTGATAAACATCGTTTGGCAGGATTTTGGCTGATCGCCCCTCTAGCAAAATATCAATTATAACCGTGCCTTTCCCGATAATTGGTACTGCATTGTTATCTGCAGTAGCGATGCTTCTTCCGATCACTTTGCGGTATGTCTGTTCATCGAACAAGTCCTTGTCGTAGCAGACATGGTCATCGGCTCCGGAGTCTATCCACCAGAAGTTGGTGCGGCTGCTGGCTCGACCGGCGAGAGAGATTCTCATTGACCTAACCATTCTGAGTCCGGAGCCTGTCTCGGAGTCGACGGCTAGGTCCTAGGTTCTCTCGCTAGGTTTCCACTCGTCTGGGCGAAGATTGGGATGTAGGTACCAGCATCTCTGCTGTTCGTGACCCGTTTGCTCGCAGTGAGTGCAGGTTTTATTTGACCCTTTCCGGAATTTGCCTCCGAATTTCCTCTTCTTTCCGCCAAACTGGGCTACCATGCTCTTGGAGCTGAAGTCCTCTTCGTCGTTTATTCGTTTGTCATGGTCAGCTAAGGCGATAGCCATCTCATCGATGAGTAGCTCGGAGTTTTTGGCCTTGGCGCTCTGTATCAGGCCAAAGATGTACGGTTCTAGACTTTCATTAAGATCTAGAAGGAAGAGATTGCTCAGCATCCACGGTTCTATCGTTTTTCCGGCGTTTGAGCATCTGGTAGCGGCTCGCTTGAGTGAGTCGACATAGTCCTGAATGGATTTGAAATCTGATTGCCTTGCACGGTTAAGTTCTTTGGTGGCCAGGTATAGAGTAGTCAAGTCCGATTGCCCATATTGAGTCTCTAGAATGGACCACATCTTGGTGGCTTCGGATATCTTGGATATATGTACTCGAGGTCCTGTTTCGCAGTGATAGGTGATCATACCGCGTGCTCTGTCATTTTTATCCGCCCAATAGTGAGCAGCGACGGCATACTCTTTTATGGCTGCTGTCGATGCGGGTGTATCTACTGCTGGGGTAGATTCATCTGATGTTGATGGGTCGAATACCGGAATTTCCGGTTTCTCCAGTGATTCCGAAGTGATCATCAAGAGGCCTTTGGCTTGCAAGGCGCTGGTTATGTCCTCCTTCCATGATTCGTAGTTTTGGCTTCCTTTTGGCTTTGGGACACGATAGTTGTAGCAGATATTCGGCGAATCCTACCCCCGACCATGACCTAGCTGTCAAACAAATCATTCGATATCTGGCCGGTACTGCTGAGCTGGGGCTTCGATATGAACCTTCCAGAGAGGAGGGAGTTGGGGGAGCTGAATTCTTTGGATATACCGATTCAGCCCATGCGGATTGCTTGGATTCCCGAAGGTTCACCTCCGGCTATATTTTCTTCCTGTGGAACGGACCAATTAGCTGAAGCTCCAAACGACAGCAATGCGTTAGCACGTCGTCTGCTGAAGCTGAATACGTCGGCGAGTGTAATGCAGCCAAAGAATTGACCTTCCTGGTTCAAGCATTTAAAGAGGTGGGATATAATGGTTCGGATATGAATTCAACCACCATTTTAGCTGACAACCAAGCGGCTATAAAAATGGGTAGCAATCCTGTCAATCACCCACGGGCCAAGCACATTGATACGTCTTATCACTTTGTCCGGAACAAGGTAGAAGAGGGAGCATTAAGATTGGAATATATATCGACTGACCAAATGGTGGCCGACGGACTCACCAAGCCTCTGGAGTCAGGCAAATTCCTGAGGTCGAGGTCAGTGATGGGACTCACTGAGCGTGGCGTCAGCGAGTAAAAGAGCATTGATATACAGTTATTAGAAGGTCTGAATGGCTTCACATGGAGCTTCAATTCCTAAGAGGGAGTGTTGAAAATGAGGTATGTACGTAGGAATTTTCGTACGTCATACATACCTACGAAGGTATGTTAACATTCCACGAATGTATGTTTACATTCCGCGCACATACCTCGGTGGTTAGGTATTTCCGCTTCGACCCTAGAGGTATATAGATCACCTTCTTCCTTCTATCTTTCTTAGGAAGAATAAATCTATTAGAGATATGACTCTACTATACACTCAAGATATCCACATGAACCTATTCGCTCTGACCCTCATATACCAATAGGGACTTATTAACTTCTCTTTGAATAACGATCATATCTACCTTCAGGAAGAGCGCAGGCACTACCATACCATATGATTGCTGGATTTCAACATAGACTTACTTGCTGGTTCAGAAGCATAGTCAGAAAGATTACTACTGATGAGCATGAATGGAGAAGAAGAAGAAGATTGAAGCGAGCAAAGAAACATGATGAGGTTTATAGCGAGGAAAAAGCATTACATTCGTTGAGTACGCCATAGAAGTTACATGTACGTTCTCCCACGCATACCGAATGATCGACCAATTATGAGTACCTTGATATCTTCTTGGATCGATCTTCTCTCTCCATTCAAAAAAACGTCTTTTTCAACGGGCTTTCCACATGTTTATTATACCCATCGAGTTTGCCGAGAGATGCCGTCAAACAATCATGCTTTACAAACTATTCGCCATCGTCTGTCTGTCCAGCCCGACCTGAACTATTGAAATAAAGCAATCGTGCTGATCATTCTGGGTCGTCCATCTCAGAGCTTAGCTTTCCCTTTCTCAGGAACATCCCGCCTCAGTGGTGGTATCGGCATGGCGCAGATGAATACTCCCATCGTTCCTCCTCCTCGTCTCCTCACCATCAATCACCATCCCCTCCAACCCCCGTCCTCCTGCCTCCTGCCTCTCCCCCCTTCCTCCCGCACCGGGATGATCGGAATCCGTCGTGAAATTCATCATCTCTCGCGCCCCTTCATCATCATTCTGATTATTCGAAAAACGCAAACCGAAAAAGTCAGCAACCTGCAAACCAACCAACCACCTCTTCGCCCAAATTGGAAAGGTGACTGAGGCGCAGGGTAAAACACAACACAACATGGGGGGGGGAAGGGCGACTCAACATCGACACGGTTAGACAGATAGATGATAAGAAACATACATAGTCGGCGTAGAACACAGCGCCTACATCTCGCAGACGCGCATTGAAGACCTCTGGATCGTCGGCGTTGTCGCTGGGGGGCAAGGAGCGTAAGCGCGCGTACTGCTCATCCGTGGGCGCTTCGAGTACCCAGACGCCCTTTGTGCCGGGCACCCAGCCGTACAGCGACGCGTTGACGCGGCCTCGCGGTTGGAGCGACGGCGTTGAGTCAATCAGGTCTTGGTACTGGGATAGGGAGTAGCCGAGGGGGCCTGAGCCTGTCTGGGCAATTTGTTGTTGTTCGCTCATGATGATAGATGGAGGTCAAGCGTCGATCGATGGTGATGGGGAAGGATAGGATAGGGTGGGGCAAGGTACGAGGGGGGGATGTGATGAAGAGAAGGGAGGAGAGAGAAGAGGGAGGTTGTGGTGATTCTTATAGGTGTGGACACAATGGTTGCATGGAGGGATTCGGGAATTGTTGTTGAAACTTACACTGCCCGCATGCATGCGAGGATGCTGCGTAGCGTAGGATGTGGAGATGTTGCAGGTCGACGAGTGAGCGGTCGTGACTGTGAGTGCCGTCACTCCGAGAGGTATCAAATCAATGCACTACTACGTATTATTCAGATCGCAAAATCGTAGACTTGATTATTGTTATGGTAAAAGGTAGTCAGTCACGTGGGACCACGATTCTGGAGATATCGCTTCTGTCAACAGCTGAGCAATGCATATTCTGTTCTACAGTATATCTGCCCCAAAACAAGCACTGTCTATCGACCCATTCACCGGCAAAAGAACGCCCCTGTTTTCATCAACCACCAACCAAACAAACCGTCCCAGTCCTCCTATCCATCCATCCCTCACTCAAACACCCTGATTGACCCTATCAGATCTCCTCCCAGTTCACCACGAAGCGCTGTGGCCCTTTCTCTACACAAATTTAATCGAATTGATGCGATGTCCGTAAAAATTCGGCTCTGTCATCATGTAATTGTTCGCATCCACGCACGAGCCCTTATCAGGCTCTTCGCCATTGATGGCGGGGATCTCTCCCATGTCTGCGTTGGCAGGGCAGCCCGTCTCAGAGAAGGCCCGGACGTTGCTGTGGCCCCGGGGCCCACTGCCGAGAGCCATGTTGAAGCCGTTGGTCTGCCCGTCGATATCGACACAGCCCATTGACCATGATTTGGCTTCGAAGAGGGATTTGGTGGCGCTGCAACAGGGGGAGAGGGTCAGGTTAGTCTTTGTGGGTTTTGGGGATGTGTGAGGTGTGGCAGGAGAGAAAGGGGTGCACGATGACCTACCATTTGTTTTCACCGAACTGGGTGATGCGGGTTTTAGTGTATCGTTTCTCGAGGTCTGGGGTCGGGTTTGCGAGGGAGGTGAGGGCGCAGAGGGCCATGACGACGAGTGGAGCGGTATACATATCGAGTAGGATATGGATGTTGACGGTAGGCAGTAACTTGAGGTTTGAAGGTGGGCTTTGAGGCCGTGATGGGGATCAGAGGTGTATTGAGGGCGATGTTTGGTTACAAGAGGCTATTCGGCGTTTCCTTTGCACGATTGTGATTGATTGATGGAGATCTGAATTTTGTTGATGACTTTCGAGGCGGACTCGCGAGGCTTTTGTAGTCGACTCCAGGATCCTTCAGGTTTGTCGGATCGTGGTAGAGGTGTGAGAAGGTACCAAGCACCACGTAGAGAGAGAAGAGTGTACTGCCTTCGAGAACTTGACAGGATGTGCCATCACCAGGCAGTGAAGCCATCCAGGAAGCGTGCAACTTGACAGGAAGACGAGGAGAATAGAATAGAGGCTACACAGCTCCATCTTCTGTTTCGCGATCGAGTATGTTAGGTTACAAAACGCGCTAGGGGTAGGAGTGGTTGGAGTTGGAGGAGTCGGCACAGTAGGAGTGTATCACTATCGTATGCTATCCCAGCACCCCAGCTATCTACGCCGTAAGATATGATTGCTATGCAGCGCTATTCTACAAGGGGTTTACGGTGACGTAAATTTCCCCCAAATCCGGTCTATCTTATGAAGCTATACTCGAACTTCGATGATGTCTTTGGGGTGACGCTTGGTGGCTGTTCCCTTTGGACGAGTTCCTACAATCTTCGCAGAGTCCCTAGAAGCCCATGATTGTCCCTCATTGTCTGTTCTTTATCTGTCCACCTGGTTCCCCAGAGCTCTGTTTTGGGGGGGCTCGACAGATCGGGAGTACCGTATTCCACTATCAGCGTTGGTAATGGTGTTTCGACTGGGGTCGGTACCTAGTTCTACATGGTGTCCTTGTTTCAGGCCAACTGAATGCCAGAAGGAAACCTGAAACAAAGACGCCTGTGGTTGCTATTGCAGTCGACCAACTGCGGAGAAGGATAGGATGCTGGTCCGAAACGGGGCAGAGTCCATCCCGCTCGCAATTTACGACGAGAATAGCAGTAATATCTATCATTTTTCAACATTGCCTCACAGAAGGTTTTGGCGGAGTCAGACATGCGATGGTCGTGGCGATGTTGGACGACAGACTCACACGGTCGCATGCGTTGGACATGGAGGTGATACTGGGGACGTCCTCAGTATACAAGCGCCAGGATCGCTGCCGTGATCAATCAAGGGGGATTGTCCAGCCTGGCACGCACGACTGCTGCGGCGGTCACTCCCTCACGACAGCAGGGCAGGTCTCATACATCAAGCATACGGAAAGAGTTCAGAGGGATCTTGATGCTGAGATACGTCGCTGAAGATAGAAGCTTGGTGTTTCATGAGTACCATGCTCGATAGAGCTATCGGGCAACAGATCCTCTCGATGATGTATAAAAGAGCGCAGCGAGCACGTTGACCAGGAGCCAGTCAAACGATATCATTCTCACAGGCACTCATCATCATCATCATCATCACAATCTTTCTCTACTGGCAGCCGTGAAGAGAGCAATCACCTTCATCGTACAATTTCGACATCGAGCAGACCATCCGTGCTCGTACTTCTGCCGCGCCTGCTCTACAGACCCTCACGCTCCCAATTTTCAGCAGTCCGTCCGTCAGTCTCTCGCTGGACGATTGATTGATTGTTCGTTGAAGCGCGATTTACACCACGACCTTATCATCGTGTTCGATACGCAACGACGAAACATGCGGTCACTCTGCCTTGCTGCGTCCTTGTTGAGTGTGGCCTCAGCGGTGAACATCGTCGCTTGGCGTAACGATGAATGTGCGGCCTATCCAGGGCAGCCACCCGTCACAACGTGCAGAAACATTCCCTCCAATTTCTGCTGCGTGTTCCCCGACAACATTGTCGGCCGCATTATGTCCGTCTACGTGGGGATCTTTACCCTCCCTGGAGGCGTGGGGAATTGGCACAATGAAGGGTCAGTGTCGGCATGTGGCCGTATAATGGATTCAGATGGGGATCCCACGTCCGTGTGTCTGACCGACACCGGTTCGAACTTATATCCGGGTTATGGAGGAGGCGGCACTTGGCTCCCGATCCCCCCGGGTGATCCGTCGAAATCGAGGACGGGCAGCCTCATCCCTGCCTTCGCCGCGCCTCCCGGCTTTGCGAATATCAGGCCAGCCAGCAACGGATATGGATACAAGAAACGACGGAGCACCAGCCTCGAGGGCAGAGAGAGGGAGCGGAGAGATGAGAAGGGTGCCATGTCGATTGAGGAATGGCAGGTGAGCGACTGACGATGGGGAGATGACGAATTTCACTGATGCCCCAATGTTTCTTAGCACATGGTCGACACCACTCCGAGTCTCCAGTGTAATGGGACCAGGCCCGCAGACCTGTTCGGCTGGGAGCACGGAACCAAGGGCGTCTGGGTCCTCGAGAACCCTACGCCGGACCAATATGACAAGTTGTCGACGTTCCCTTCGACCACAAGCGACACTGTTTACAATGGCTATCTGGTATGTGGATTCTTGAATTCATCCTGCCCGTCTTTTCATCAGTACGAACGTTGCAAGACCACAGTCGAGCAAGCAACCACACACTTGTGATATTGATTGGAACTTTGCATCCGTCGTTTACGAACAGATGGCCGTGACTCCCAGTGCAGTTCAGAAAGAGTGATGCTAATCCGAAAATCTCTACAGGCCAAGGTAGGAGCTGTGCATTACAACGACTACTCAGATCACGATGGCGCGCTCTATCTGATGAATATGGTCTCAGGTACGCCTATCATTCTCTTTGTTCCTGGGCATGCTCGGCCATGCCATGTCACAACACAGACTAACACGATATATTCTAGGCAAAGAAGAGGTCACGAAAACGATTTCTGGTGTCAGCCCAACCGGTAAGTACCTTACCCTTCTTCCTCTTCCTCCTTGTCCAACACAACCCAAACACTCCACTGAGAGATCAGCCGCACTTTCCATCTGTTTCCCTGGTAGTGGCGATGCGCTGCTGACAACCGTGCGCCAATTGACAGACGTCCCATCCTCCACAGCCACTGCAAGCGCACATTGAACACGGTCTCGACTCTTGCGGAAGACTCATGACTCGCACACCATTGCATCTGGGTTCCCCGTTCCCATTGCTGGAAGACATGTGATGAATTGGGAAGAGAGTAGCCACACCTCTGAAATCTGTCTACAGATAGTGCACGCGAGCACACGTCAACGATAACTTAACGGCCACGGCACACATCTGTCACGAGGGTTTATCCATCCGTCTATACCTTTGTATACGAAAATGACCTCGTTTTCTTTTTTTCATCCTGTGCGGTGGAGGTTAGGCGTTGTTTTACCGGGTCTGTACAACCGCATGGATTCGGCGTCAGCTGCTCGCTCTTGTATGTTATGAATACATCTAGACTGACTGTCCTTTACTGAATATCGATTATCTCCCAACTCCTTCCTTGTCATCCTAACCTACCTACCTCTTTCAGTCGTTGCGTTTGTTCGTTTCTTCGTTGACCTTGATCTATATCTCTACAATAAGAGCAAAAAGACGATTTCACGCTGTTCCCTTCCCGGCGGGTCAGGTCAGCCTGTTTCCACCATCATAAATCGTATCTGCCCCCTGTGCTGATCTCGTCCTCGTAACTTGTTTGACCCACCATACCAATACTGATATTTGCTGTTGTCGTTTCATATCATCATACTCCCTCCCCTTATTGAAACCGCACGATTTTCCGCTTCCAGCGTACCGAGCTTGGCGATGGCGAATCTGGCCTTCATGCTGGTTGTTGTGCTTGAGCGAATGGCGATGTTCCGCGGAGAGCTTATCATGGGCTTGGTACGGTGTGGGGATATGTGGAGTCTAGGTTGAGTGGTGGTGTGGTTTTCGGTGCCGGCTTGGAGGTGGCAGGTGCGATGAGTGGGGCTGTTGTTGGGGGTTGGGGAGGTGGTAGGTTGGGTTAGGTACCTTAATGGGACCAGAGGTGGTCTATCATTCTCTCGATGTCGGAAGCCTGGATAGGCAGGCATCTTGTGTTGTTCTCCGTGGTTTAGGTGAAGCTGTAATTAATGAGGACGGCGTTAGAGGGTGTTTCGACAGTGGTTGTTCTTGTTCGGTCGGTGTGATGTAGAGCAAGGATTTAAGGATGCGAATGGGGAAAAAGTGGGTAAGGAGAGAGGAAGAGAGGAGCGACATATATGTTTTCCTTCGAAAGGATTGGCTTTTGTGTGGCTTTTGTATCATGAGTCGTTTTGCTACCTGGTTGGGGTTGTTTGTTTCTTTGCTCATCGAGGAATGTGAGTGTTTCCTGGATGTGAAATGGATTCTTCCCCTTCTCGATTAATCGAATATAATTATGTCCGAGAGTAAGCTGATAGGCTTCGTCGAGGAAGAATGCACCTCCACCCGCATTGACAAGCGTCTCAATATGTTTTTTGGCCCCAGCAACCTCGTCGTTGGCAAGACGAGATCCCGAGATCTCGACGAATCCATTTCCTGACAACACATACATGGAAGTCAGGAATTTTGCGTAGAGGCGAGCTACGATGGTTTTGCCTAACGTGTTCACGATCAATAACCCGGTTAATGCGGTTGAACATCGAGTCTTACCTGTCCCAGGATTGTTTAATAGAACGATCTCATATCTCTCATCCTTCATATTTGTGTTCTGCCTTAAGGCAGTGTCAACCCTTGCCTTAATCTTAAGCACTTGTGCTTTCACTTCTTCTAGATCAGTCATCTTGATGAGAGAGTTAATGACATCGTTCAAGGCAGCGAAAACTGGGCAGTAAGCGGGCTTTAAGGTGTTGGAGAACTAACAGGGCAGTTCAAGCCGAGAGGCTGGGAACGCATTTCATGCTCCCTCTGTGCTCTCTCCTGCGCCCTCTGTGCCTCTTCGATGCTCCCTCGGTGCTCCCCCGTGCTCTCTCGTACCCCCTTATTGCTCTCTCGCTGCTCCCTCTAAAGCGGCGCTGCTTCGTTTCCGTCTCGAAACGGCAATTCCCTATTCTAAGTTCGGGGTATATATAGGGAACCGCTACCCGTACACCCTCCTGGCTTACATGTACTGTACACCCCCTTTGCTTACATGTACACCCCCCCTGGGAAACCTGGAATTTCCATTGCGCATCACTCAGTTACACACCAAATTTAGTAGGTACTTCAAGGTTTTACATATGATTTCGAATGATCTTCCCCACAGTAATTTTGCACTGTTTAAAGAGCTTTAATATCGCTATTTCAGCACCTTTTTTGCTACATATGAAATGCTGCAAACAAGCCTGCATCCGTTTGGATGGAAGGGGGTGTGGCAGCACGTTCACCTCGCTGCCCTCCACCTCGCTGCCCTCCACCTCTTGCCCGTGTGAGACCTCGACCTCGACCTCGACCCCGCCCCTGCTCCACCCCCTGCTGTAGCCCATGTTGTTCCGCCTCCCTCAGTACATGTTCATGCTGTGACAATTCTCTTTGTGTAGAATCCTCGAACTCTTGCTGACGTCTAACGCCTCGTCGTCCTCTTGCTCCTACGGGTCTACCCTTTGGTCGAACAATAGCGGGGTTTTGAACTTGTAGAAGTGGATCTGACAGGTTCGACACGAAGGATGTAGGAACATCGTCGTTCATGTCCGCATCGGATGTTTCAGAAGCTTCAGGAGTAACTTCGGTAGAAACAACGGACAAACTCACAGCTGAGCCTTCAAAGCGCCAGTGCGAGTGTATATCTTCTATCTTCAAAACTCCACCTCCTGCTGTATCGTCCATACGTCGTTGGATTCTATGAGCGCATGGCAAGCTCAGGGTTCTAGTGAAGACGTTGGTGCATGGTAACAAAGGTCCTTCAGTGGTCGTGATTAAATTGTACTGTTCAATGACCTTGTGCAAAGCAAATGAAGTCATATGAGCAACAAGATCGCGTAGTATCGGAGCTCGTAGACGAAAAGGTAGTCTGGTCTTCGCCATCTGAACGGCCGCAATGTAGTCATGACGTTGATTCATGAGCAATAGCTTCAGACTATCTACAACGCTCTTCAGGTCAGCAACGGATGATCCAAGCTCACGTTTCAGAGTCGCATTGCTTCCTTCGCCACGAGAAGTAGCGTGGTTGCCGAAGTGTAGTTTGCGATCGGTCCAGCATCCAACAAACTTCTTCTTGTAGATCAGCAGTAGATCGTTCCTTAGATAGGAAACTGCTCCTTCATGACTCGTGTCATAGATTTCCTGAAGGTCGGTCCACTGAAATTGATACTCCTCCTCAATCTTAGCATACATGACCAGATGCCATGCCTTGTAGAATGTTTGCCAATCCTCTTCGATATCAAAATGCTTTCTGCAGTTAACTAGAACGTTCTTGTCAATGTGCCAAATACACAGCAGATGTGAACTTCCACGAAAAACACTTCGCAAAGCGTTGATCAGACCTCGCTCGCAGTCAGTCAAGATCACTGCCGGATCAGGTAGATCAAGTTGAGTATACAGAAGCTTCAGCTGCTCTAGAACCCACACATAGTCCGCTGTCTTTTCGGCTTCCATGAAGCAGAATCCAACGAAGAAGGAGGTGTTCAGAGCAGTGACTCCGGTGATAACCAGCAGTGGCATCTTGTAACGGTTGGTCTTGTAGGTGCAGTCCATGATGAGTACCTCGCTATTGCGTTTCAGCATATCACGACAGCTTGATCGACTGAAGAAGAGTTTGGTGATCCTATCGAGCTCGTCCTTTTCGTACTGCCAGAACCAGGATTCGCGTTCCAAATTATGAAGAAGAGCCTGAACAGGACTCAGAACGCCAAAAGCTTGTCTTCTCTGCTGATTCTTTACATTGTAGATGTCATGTCGAGTGAAGAAAGGATTTTCCTCATCAGCATCAAGCCGAAGATGAGTTAAAACCTGCGTTGACCTGACTCCGACTTTGGTAAGAGAGCTTATTGACTCCTGAACCTCCTCTGTCATGGCCAGCCTTCGAAGAGCTGAATGAGCTGAGGCGAGTGTAGGAGTATGATTGTGATCCCCATTTCGTATGACTTCAAGATAGCAGCCACCCTTCTTGTTCCGTTTGCCGACGGCGCTGAAAGGACACTCCATGAGCCGTGTGCCACTGTGGAGACGTCTTCCAAAACCCGCTGAATTTAGCTTTGCTTTTCCTCCACGATCGCACCGTATATAGACAATCCGATCAACACCTTTCTTGGACTTCTTGGTACGTGCAGTGACGACAGCATACCCCTCTGGCCCAGCGTATTGATTGAGCCCTTCAATCAGAAGTTTTACATCGTCATAGACCTGCCCCGAAACGGGAGGTGGAGCCAAAGACATGGGGCCGGCGAAGGCGGTGCTGACAGGTGGGATGCCGGTGAGGTCGGTCATGGCGATGGCGATGGCGATGGATGTCAGAAGGGTTACAACAAGTCTAATGTGTGGGTTTACTAGGCTAGATTAACCGAATTTGAGGTTGTGGGGAAGATCATTCGGAATCATATGTAAAACCTTGAAGTACCTACTAAATTTGGTGTGTAACTAAGTGATGCGCAATGGAAATTCCAGGTTTTCCAGGGGGGGTGTACATGTAAGCAAAGGGGGTGTACATGTAAGCCAGGAGGATGTACGGGTAGCGGTTCCCTATTTTATCTAATCTAACTGTGGCCCCGACTGGGGATATGGCACTCACCACGCTTTGAAGTATTTTCAGGGCGGAAACACGAAGAGATCGGTTACACAATCACTGAATACATGTTAATCAAGCAGTCAATCTTGCATGTTCGGGTTTTGAAAATTCGGTGCGGTTGCGGGCACCGGTTACTGCTACGCTATCATTATATCAATGGTGTAAGAGGGTTAAGCTAGTTGTGTTATACCCAACCCAACAGCCACATTAGTATTTTATGCAATGCGAATGACGCCACGGCCCGGAGAGCATAAGACATGACGTACATAGTACTATACTGTAGTGAAAGGGCCGGGCCGGATCGAGCCGCATAGTTAGAATGTGAGTGAGGGTGAACCTAGGCAGCAATGGTTGATGGGCGTAGGTAGCAGCGTTGAAGGAGCGTAGGCAATTGAAGCCAGGCTCATTCAGGCTCCAGCGTGCTGCACCCCTGCACTGCCCAGCGGAGCTCACCTCGGCTCAGGCACGGCTCAAGGCCGCTCACCTCGGCTCACCTTAAAGCAGCCGCTGCTCACCTTCGAGGCTAGAAGTGGAAGGGGCAGAAATGTTTCGTGATCATGTCTATCGAGGTATTTGTCGATAACATTGTGGATTTAACGGAACATCCTCGAGTGATAGACCAGTGTTTCTGTGATGACATATCAAAATCCGAGGTCCGATTTATGCACAGATCCCTAGGCCAAAAATGACTTCAAAGGCTGCCTCAAGGCGTCAAGAACTAGGACTCCAACTAGGACTAATGAAGTGGGTGGGTGGGACCAAATTTGCAAAGCAGTGAATAGTGCTGACCCTCGGCGTTGCCACCTTCGAGCACTTTTCATGGCCGGAGCATGCCGCTTAGCCAATCATGACAGTGTTCTACAATTGTTAGTGACATAGCTGAAACGTGAGACGCAGCACCCGTCAGGCAGCAGCGGCGCAGTCCAAGAGGAGTTCATGGAAATAAGAGCGATGGAAAGTGTATCCTAAAGGGTTAGGAGCAAAGTAGGTCCTTAGCGAGGGACAGGTGGGATGGTACAAAAGCATCCTTAAGCGGCGCACAAACCAGACATATCCGGATGCCTTGGTTTGAAGGTGAGGAGATTGCCCAGTTTTCTGTTGTCTGTGGCCGTATGTAGAAGGTGAAGTAGTAAAGTGGAAAATAAAGTGAGACATCTAACATCCCGCACTACGTCTGGCTTTCTCGAGCATCTTGGTTCCCCCCCTTTTTTTTTACTACCCGAGAATCTTTAGCTTTGAGCGAGGAGTGGAGGGGAGAGCACGTGTCAAAGCTGATGAGGGTGAGATTGTGGATGAAATGCTTGTGATGGGAGGATGTTGTGTGCGGGAGGGGGGAAGTAGGGGTTAAGGGGTGAGAACTGAAGGCGAAAAAGAAGAGCACACCAGTGTGAAATCTCAAGTAATGCAAGGTGCAAATCCGAATACAGCAATAATGAGTACTCTATTGGCTATTTAACGTGCTAGTCTGCTTTTTTGGCTCGAACTTTCAGGCCACGTACACATCGCACCAACAGTCCATTCGTATGACTGCAACAATTGGCTACTGATCACCGGCCAATGTAGCTACGGTACTGGAGACGCTCCCAATCAAGCAACATTTTCTGTTCGGCGTGATAGTGGGCATTGCACACTGTTTTAACGCCACCCGTGTCCAAATAGTCGTTAAGTAGAGGGCTAATACTGCGAATAGTATTTGATGTTGATACCCGTTAATGTGTCGTGTCCATCTCATCGTCTTCGCCACCGTCTCGGGTGAAGACGGCCTTACCAAAGCTGGGCTGAATCCAATGGTCCTCTGGGCCTGATACCAACTATTCCGCAGCTGGTTCTTTGTCAGACTTTTCAACATCGTTGACATCGTTTGCTTTCTTGCTTGTAGTCGTTTTGATAGTGTCAGGTGTTATGAAAGCGACCGCATTTTATCGCTAGGGTGTATGTCGAACTCTGTAATCTCTTCAACAAGCCGTGCCATTGCCGGATCGAGGCTAGGGTTTTGCAGGCTAAGTCTCAAATGCCAGCACCCAAGGCGTTCTGCTTCGCCTGCCTTTGCTCTGTTGACTTCGTTCATCAGCGTATGGACGCGAGCCTTGAAGATACCGGGTTCTTTGTTTAAATCTTCATTTGCTGAGTTGAGCTCATCTGCCACATTGTCGTACAGCAATTGCAACCTCTTTAATTCCGTTCTATTGGTAGCCTCACGTAACCGCACATTCAATTCTTTCGTCTACTTTTTCGCAGATATATCAGCTCGTATTTGATGATGGTTCGATGATCGCAGCTAATGAAGCGTTTCAGAAATCCTATTCTCATGTGGTCATAGGCAACGATTTTATTCATAGCAAACTCGAGTTCAGAATGCGAAAAGCATGATGTGCATAGCCAACCAAAGAATGGCCTGAGATGGGAATGAAACATTCCAGTTTCTGTAATGCCTCGTGCCAATCCTCCTTCATGATAAGATTCGCTTCATCAATGCCCAGATGATGGAGTTTTTTCCCCTAAAGAGAGCAGCTCTCGAACAACGCTCCGCAAAGTCAAGTAAATGGCCTGATGTTGCGACTAATATCTCGCATCCATCGATTGAGATCTGCAACTGACTTGCATATGTCTGAATGTCACCACGAATAACAGCAGATCTCACGTAGAAATCTCGGGTAAGACCCACGGCAGCCATGAAGACTTGTATTGCTGTCCCATGAGGACGAACAGGCTGACATGCGCGTCTTCACATGATAGAAATTGAGATTAAGTCTTGGTTCCATTGGTCGTGTCTTTGGTTAACAGAGCCGTAAGCAATGGAATCAGATAAGCGTGTGTTTTGCCTGAGCCTTTAATCTCTGGTTAGCAAACTCGAACAAACAAAGTCAAGGACGGGGCTTACCGGTCAGAGACATAGACAACGTCTTGTTTGCTAGGCCGAATGGTTTTTGATTCTCGAGAAGTTGCTGTACCATGGAGCTTTCTAATATATACTTCTTGAACATGTGTGATAGTAATTCCCTGTGTCTTCAATGCAAACTGGTATACACCCGTATTGATCCAGCTGTCTGGTCCAATCTTCTAATTCTTTCGAGGATTTACTGGCTACCATGGCTTATTAACGCAAACCTCTTACACACGTGTCAAGAATTTAGAACACTCTTTGACGTTACTGCTGAGTTTCACATCTAGAGTAGAAGTAGTGCCACATTCAAGGACAATCGCCAGAGTAGGGTGCATATATATGTTGAAAAACCCCCAAGCTTATGGAAATTGTAATAAAGGAAGAACCATGTGTGGTATGTATATATAGGAAAAGGAAGATGTTGTCGATGGGAAAATATTTGGGGGGAGAAGTCGCTGTTTATATAGTACAGGATGAACGCTTATTGGGCTGAAGTCCCATTCGCTTTGTCATCTTAATTCCCAAAGAGTGCATCAACAGTGAAGACAACTGAGATTAATGATTGATGAAGGACAAATAGATTTTGAAAGCAGGGAATTGTGGTGAGCGGATAAGGGAAATGGACCATGGGGTGAGCTGAGCTGAGGAAATCTCAAATTGAAGAAACCACAGTAGACTCGAACGTAGAGTTGAACACTTGAGGGTGTATTACGATCATCAGAGTTTGCATTTACCGGGCCAGAATTTCACTTTTCGATCTTGCTGTATGACACCAGAACTGTGAGCATAGTTATACTTAGAATTCGCCCCAAACACCTCCGCTTCTTGAAGCAATGTAGATGTCGACCCAAACGCCTGACGAATTATTCGTAACGCCAAAGCCTCGCATCTCCAGCCAAATCATCATTGTAAACACCATGTTGATCTAACGCGTGCAGACGTAAGGGTAGTAATTAGGGCACAATCATTTCAACTTTCCCCGAAGCTCATCAACTTCCCTCTGCAGCGCTGTTAGGTCAGCAAGAACATCTTTGTCATCGGCACCAGGCCCCAAGGGCGTCGCACCAATTGGCGGGATGGAAGAAGCGCCCGAATCACTCCTACATCGGTCCGCACGATACTCCCCGCTTGATCTGCTTTGTGTCACACTACCGTGACTGGAGCCCCTCCTTCTAGGTGGCAGTGGGGGGGCCATTGTAGGAGATGATTTCGCGTCTGGGGATGGCCTGGGTGGTCGTTTCACGGAGGAAATTGAAGGGGTTCTTGTTGGTGGCAGTGGCGGTGGCGATTTTGAAGTGTTGGTGTTTTCATCGTCTGTAGCAGAGGTCGTGGATGGTGCTCGAAAAGCGGAAATAGAGAAAGAAGTACTGGCGGTAGATAAGCTCCGGGTGGGGCCAGACCGCCGCGGTGGAGGTGGAGGTGGTTTTGGGCTCACAAGGGGAATCCACTGGGGTTGTGCTTTTGATTCTACCAGGTTCTCCTCTGAAATTCGCATTGATCGTCCCGAAGGGCCTATTAAAGAAATTGGACGGCGCTGACTGCGCCGTCTCGCCAGGGGCGGTGCCGGGGGTTCCCGCTTCAGTGGAAGGCTGTTGGTTTGTGTACCTTCGGGTTTAATGTACTCACTTCGTGGCCGCCTGTTGGCGGATAGAGCTGGTTTTAGCACCGCACCTTCTAAGGGCTCTACGGCTGGTGTAAGAGGTAATGGCTTGTTCAGATCAGTAGGCGTTTGAGGTGAATCTATGGTCGACCATCCAGGAAAGGTTGTGTTGCTGTTGCCAGACGACTGCAGGGATAGACCTGAATCTTGGCAAGAAAGGTTTTGCGGTACAGTCCCCGACGCGGGATTACCATGGCGAGTTTTCGGTGCAGGAGGGCGGATCCTCTCGGTGCGAGGAGATAGGTTTTGCACTGGTAACTGCCGCTCTTCCCCAGATGGGGAAACTTCATGTGACGTTCGGGGGGTATCTTGACTTATCTCTGGAAGCGGCTCAAAGATGGAGTGCCGAGAGATTGAAGATGCATCCGTGTTACTGCTAGTGTCACCAACGTTTTGGGTGCCTTGGCCATGAATTGAAGGGGTAGACAGAGCACTAGCCTCTGCCACGCTCGTCTCTCCAGTCAAGAGCAAGCGCTTGAACTCGTCAACATCGTAATGCGGCTTTATAGCACCAGTGGCTGCGTTCGGAATACCATCCTCACTCCTCTCGCCTGTGTCTGATGTACTGGTTACGAATGCATTCTTGGCGAGGGTCTTCTGGAGGGAATTGGGTGACATTTTCGACGCCGTATTACCTGTCAATCGATGACCAGCATTACCAATTGTATTCTTGCGAAGGTCCTCATCTTCCGTAGTGGCCTCCCCTTCATCGGATTCTATGCTGAATGGGTTGATGGGCGAGTTTTCCTTGGAGCTTTCAGCAGACCCGCTGTCCAGTGGAGGTGGACCAGCAAAGGATCGAGGATTATTAAACGAGCCATGTGGGATGAAATTATCATTATCGGATGCAGAGGAATGAGGAGATACTATGCGAACGGTCTTGGTCTTCGGCGCTGGAGGAATATCTGCTGAGTATTAGCTTGAGGATTCCGAAAGTCTGAATAGCTTCGCCGAAGCGACCAATGCAGCTTTCCTGTGTCTATGGCGGGAAAGCGAGCTTCAACCCTTTCAATGTCCGTTGCACCGGACGCATTGGCTGAAGCTCCTTGAAGTGTAGTTTCACGGCGGAAAGGGTTGGTGCCAGACATGACGGTCAGGATTAGGGATAGCCGTCATGAGGGCAGCTCGAGCGACTGAGTTGTACCGCATCCAAAGATCCGGGGAGGATCCGGGAGTCACCTTCCATCACCTTAAGGTATCCGATGCTTGAGAACCGAGTGAACCCTGGAATGGAATCGCGGTGACTGACGGTCGAGGCGGGCGGACTTTCTATTAAAGTTTTTGCCGATCCGGAAGGCATCAATGGACAATCAGTACTCGTACCTGGCAACCACTACCTCTCGAGTCTCGAGGGACATCTGAGTGCCTTTATCTACATCTACATATCTCATCATTCGATCGTTATTCTTCCCTCCAAACCAGACTACAATGATCCGTTATGTCGTCAAACTCGTCTCCTTTTCTGCGACTACCCTGTGAGATTCGACTGCAGATTTACCGGCTTGTCCTGCCTTGTTCAAAGTACGATCTTGACACCTGGGCTCCCCCCTCAATCGAGTACGACATGATCAATCAATCTGTCGATCAAGACTCCACTCTCCCAGTTGAATGGATACCAGGCACATGCCCAGCTATCTTATACATAAACCGTAAGATTCATCGCGAGGCGACAGAGATACTCTACAGCGAGAATGCATTCGTAATCTCCGTTACAAGTGCCGATTTACATCAAAGATTTCCTTCGTGCCCTCAAAAGAACCGCTCAACAGAGACGGGACTTCTGCTTTCTTTCAAGACCAGATTTATCGATCGCAGTAGGAAAGTATTTCACATCAGAGTAGTCCGGAGTAAGCTAGACTTACACACACATACCAAGATTCAGCTAATACAAAATCTCTACATCGATCTACCTGACCTAGACCTCGTGCACATTGACGACCACCAGCCACTTGTATACCACCATTGCAATTCCGTCTCCATGGAAATTTGCAAAGTCCACATGCAGCCGTGGAAAGAGGCTCTAGAAGCCATAAGAAAGAAGTTCAAGCACTCATCACGTCTTGACAAGCTACGGTTGGTGTTTGCTCCGGGTCTGGTTAATGGAGATTGTGGAGGTCATGCCTTGAAAGAGATTCTTCACATACGCGACGTTGATGATGCTACACGCATAAAGGCTCGTGATTAGCCAACCATCAACAAACAAGGTCTGGAAGTCCAGCAATTTCGGACGTTCGAGTGTCTCTTAGAGAGTCCTGCGAAGGGAGAAGTGCAAGATTTAATGGTGCCGCACGCAGCTATTGGCCTGACAAGATACACGGAACAGAGGACTACAAGCACACAATTTGTCCAGATGGACCAAGTTCGATCTTCGAGATTGCTCTATCATTGAATACGTAGGATTATGAATCCCCTTTGTATACATGCCATCCGGTCTCCGCTTCGAACCACCTTTTCGCAAGTTGGCCTCCACTGTCCGTTGGTTGACTAAATGCTACGAGGTCCTTTGGCACTTCCATTCCATAGAAGAAGTTGCTCCTAGCACACTCCAAAAGCTCAACAGCGATACCTTGACCTCGGTGCAACTTAGACGTCCATATTCGAGAGATCCCCAACAAGGCTGCGTCAGCAGTGGTTGACATCGTTATGGATGAACTCCTGGAAGTTGGGATGGCTTTACTGGTCTCGTCTTCGCCCAGAGGATCAATTACTTGATATGCGGCCATGATCTTTTCAGCCAGACAGAACCCAACGCAATTATCGCCTACAATGTATAGGAAAGCCTTGAACCGATCTCGTCGCTTATCCGGACCATCACTTCTGACATTGCGTGTCTCGATGACCCTTTTCAATGAATGGGAAGCATTCGGCGGCAAGCCACCCCACAACTGGTCATCCTGTATTTCCGTCGCAGACAGCTCAGCATTGACAATGCCAAGCACCTTCTTAATTTTATTCCGCACGCTTAAAGCGCTTCGCCGGTCCACCATCACGATTGCCACGCCCTCTGATCTGCGCTCAGAAGGGATTTTCTTAGCTCCCTCGTCCTTCAGAAATGCCTTTCCCAAGTCCACTCCTCCCAAATTCATAGCATGGAAGTTTTTATGCAGCGCCGCATCCTCCCTGTTCGACGGTATATACTCCATCCCACATATCCTACAAGTCCTGCGCACTTCTCCGCCCAGATCAATCTGCATTTGTGTCAAAGGAATTTTCTTTCCAAGTCGTGGTATTTTGCGCGGGTTGTGATTGATATCGGAGAGCGGCTCATTGATCAAGTTGGAAACTGCACTGCCGCGAGCTGATCGCTTGCGTTTGAGAAAGGAGAAGGCGGGTTTACGTGTTGCCGGCTCGGGTGATGGAAGATGGTGCGGAGGCGAAGAGGGCGGAGACTGAGGAGCTTGGTCGGTGTCGGGTGGTACGTCATCTGAGAAGAGCGCAGGTTGCGGGCTCGAAGGCGCGGTTGAGGAGCTCGTTGGTTCTTCGGTGGCGGGAGGGGCGGAAGGTCCAGATATGATCTTCGGACCGAGATTTTCTGCTACGACTATGCCATTCGCGTCCATACGTATCCGCTTGCGTGGGACTTCGTCATTGAAGCTGTCGGTAACGCGATGGAACTGGCGCGAATAAGTCCTGAGGGTGCCTCTGTAGATTGGATCAGTGGGTCTCAGTCCACCCTATTCTAAGATACGTAGAAATACCTTTTGAACGAGTTGGAAACCCCATAAGGCATCTTGAGGTTGTGCTGTGAAGCGTTGGAGATGTAAAATATGCAGATGCATCGTTTTGACGGGAGACGCGAATATGAGAACGCGTCTTGACGGCCGTACGCGACTCTTCTCACGTGTTATGTTTAGCACCCGATGTGAGCCGAAGAAAGTGCGTTTGTTTACCTTTTTTTATATTTTTATATTTCTTCATTTTAACGTGCTTATGCAGTCAAAGGTTATGAAGCACATAGAGTAGTATCTGACGATGTATGTAGTGTGAAAAAGCTCTCTGCGCCCAAAACAGACTTTTAGAGCTCAAAAATCACACTGTTGTTTATCTTAGTAGTCGCTGCCACTTTCCATACCCAGTCAGATGAGCTCGAGGAAATCCTGCTGCAAGCAGCCAACTCAAAATTCTAGACATTATATCCCGTAGATCAGTTGTACATTGTGCAATCACATCGATAAAATGAGCGACGAAGAGCTATGCTCGAGCGAGCTGACCGTGCGAGTAACAGATCACAGGCTTCGCGTTATCGTGTATGTAGAAGCTGATCACTGCGACGTGAGCTTTCGAAGAGAATGTGTATAAGCATTAACGCGTGACAAAGACGTAACGCTCGGTCTAAATCGATGTCGTCTGCTCAGAGACGAAGAGCATGTTAAGTCGTTCGATACTCAGAAGCTTAGAACATGTTTTCGAGCTTGTTACTCAGAGCTTCGTGCGCATGTCAGAGTAGTCGATTCGTTTGGTGAGTGAGATCTCTTGGCTCTTCTAACAAGTAGAAGGTTCGTAGCCAGCACCGCGTACAGGTGGATCTTGTAAGTTGTAGCTGGCCCGTTTGTTTACCTGCTTAGTGGCTCGCTTTATTTTGTATCTAATCCTGCATCCTACACACACATCACAATAGTCAATACGAGTGGTAGTCATCGAATACCAAAGTGACCTATATAGAATCGAGCTAATAGTATTAAGCGGTAATTCTCTTGATTCAAATGGCTGCCGCACCATGGCATCATATCGAATGCCAATTTCTTTTACCGGCATTCATATTGTAGAATGGCGCCGATTCTTCTGCCTCATCTACCTTGGAGACTCAGCCAATTCAACCCACTAGCCCTATCGTCCATTTATCCTTCAGTTCCCTTTCTTCTTTATCTCTGGCGTCGCCTTGTTTCCTCAATCGCTCTGTTGTCTGTTCGTGCTATCTGTCTCATGACCCTCACTCCAAATCTAATCCACTCCCTGGAATACATTAACTACTGCGACGATCTCTTCACCCAGGCAGCTCCAGTGCTGCCGACCCAGTCGAAGACAGTCCCACCCGATCGCGATCCTTTGTACTTCTGACTACACTGGCAGACAACTCAGACTGGCCCAAGGGCTTTTACCCTTCACAGTGTATGACTTGGCCTAGGGCTTGGGCCAGCGATGTAGCCAGGTCGTCTCATTCGCCGCCTCGGACCTCGTCCGTGCTGCAGTTCAGCTCGAACGATGATGGGTACTTTTCAGAGCATGCAGAAGCACCTTTTCGCTCAGCTCTGCTGCTCCAGACCCTGCTGCGTCTGTCTTATTCTGCCGACCACCATTTCACCATTGCTCAGCTAATCTGCCACTCTGCTGCAGTACTGGTTGGGAGCTTCAGCTTGTGGCGAGGATTCCGGGGCGAAGCGACAATCGGATCAGGACGACGGCTGCCATGCTACCTGCCTTATCTCCATCTTACGGGTTTTCGTCAAAGTCTGGCTGGCCATGTGATCTAATGATCTGGCACGGAGGGGCTGAGCGTGAAGCCAGACACGGCCGGTAAGCCGAAGACAGCAAAAGTATCGGTCTGCGCTGCGATCAACAATGGCTTTACGTGTCTTACTAACGGTGCTGACAAAGGATGCCGCAATGGCGTTGGTCTGGTTACTTGGCCCCGGGACGTCGATCGAGCTTTTGGGCAGGCATCAGGGAGGCTTGGTACCGTTGACTCTGTTGCTTGAATCACTGCTGGAAAGCCAGGCTTCAGTAGCTGATAAGACTTGATGGATGGTCATCTCCGAGGGCGCAGCCAACATCCAGCATATGGGCTGGATCCAATACCAGGCTCCAATGGTCGAAAGCCGCGTCAATGTGTGCCGTCGCATGTGGGATGGGTGGTCGAGCTACTTGCATACTGGGCGTGGGGCAGTTCAGCAGCGACAGCCAGAGATTGGCGATCGCGCCTGAGGGGAGGGTGCGGGTGCAAGAAACGACGACGGTGAACCGCGTAGCCCTCAGCGGTCCTTTGGTTGGAAGGAGATTGGCACAGCAACGCTATTGGAAATTCGACTCAAAAGTGTATGAATCTCGTCTTGCTTTCTTTTGTTCGCTTTGGGATTCCACCTCAAACTCTATATAAAATTGTCCTTTCATTCACACCCGTTAGCTGCTCTTGCGTGTGAAGTATATAATGGCCTTCGTTGAGTTGGACCCCAAACGCTCTGATGGTCATTCATCAACCAAAGCCGGCTTGTCTGGCGGTGGTCTATTACCAAAGTTAAACTCTCACGTACTAACACCCAGTAATAAGGGCAACAAGCATGTAGCTTTTGGACCAAGCCATAAAACGAGCGGAAGACTCCAAGACTATAATGTGATCGAATTCCGAGATATGAGTGGGCCTCCACCGGAGGGGTCTAAGTTGTGTGAGCCAGCACTAGAGCCCAACGGCATCGAGGCCGGAGGCAGCAGTGTCATCTACAGCAACAATAGCTCGACTTCTGACGAGCAAGGGGGGAAGCAAAGCCCAGAGCAGGGTGGAGAGCATGGTTCGCCAAGCAGCCCGTTGACTTCTGTGGCGGGCTCATTCGCTAAATGAGACTACAAACTTCCACTCGACGATCTTAATACTGACTGATGACGACGATCTAGATCTCCCATCCTCCGCGAAAAAAAGGAGAGCTGCACCTCAGATACTCCTCCATGCCCCAACGGCCTCCTCCCGTCGGCGAACGGCAACAAAAAGTGCGAGTCTCATGGTGAAATCGACAAGCATCCCAGCCTGATCCCTCGATCCGCCAAGACTGGCGAGATCAATCGAAAGACACAGATACGGAAGCGGACGACGAAGCAGAAGAAGAGAAACCCAACATCAAGCCACATCTCGAACCTAATGGGGGACAGAGTAAGGACCCGGATGCTTTCTTTACAGAAACACGCTTCAAGCCTTTAGACACTCAAATATCGACCTTATCTGCATCAGATGAGAGTGGTATTCAGAGGGACAGACAGGCATTGCGTTTAAGTCAGTACAGACCGCCCTATCTCACACAGACATGTCTAATGCTACTAGAAAATTCCATTATGACCCACGATACCGACAATGACGGCACTGACATTAATAACGCAATCCGCTCTCCATCGGGCAAGTATAAAGGGACTTAGACGCCCAAATTCAAAACTCATCCCAGCTGGAAACCAAGGGACACGGCCAATGTCGTAAGTCTGATTCGGAGGTGAAGGATATCACTGTTCATATAAACGACGCACCTGTGTTCTCAATGACTTCTTACATCCCAATTACGCGCCATGGTACTGCTTCTCTAAGGGGGCTTCTTCGAAAAGCACGACCTCGTTTGGATCTGCTAGCGCGGCATGGCGAGGTGGTGTGTATGGCCTTGGGTGCCTTTCTTGATTGGGTTCAGCTTGCAATTGGAGCTGCAAGGCGATTTTCATCTCGTCATTTCTATCTTCCTGCTCCTTTCCCTCTCCCTGTGAAGGGTACATGTCTATTACCACAATTGCTTCTTTTATTCTCATTACCCTCTTCGGGCACATTCAAACGGGCTTCTTTCTAGCCGGTGGCTATGTTCAAACGGACATGCAACCCAGGAGACGAGGATTGATTTGGGCGGCTTTATTAGAAGTGAATTGTTAGCTAGAGGGATAGCAATCGAATCGGTTGCTAGTGGCGCATAATAGAGACGTCGAGGCTACGGGGGACGCATTAGGGTTGATTGTCGGTGGGGTGCGAGACGTGGGCAGGTGCGGTGATAGTGCTGAGAAGGAGGAGGGCGGTAGGGAGATGGTGGAGGAGGTTGAGAGAGGATTTTGGGCGCCGTTGTGGTGAAACTACATAATAATGTGGGAATCAGGGTCTGCAAGCTGTATCTGCATTTATATATATATATTTGCTGCTGCCTTACTGTTCTAACGCAACTTGCAAAGTGATACTTGTCAAATTGTTGATATGGAGAAGCGTAAAGGACGCTCGCTGATTGGCTGCGCCACGCGCTTAAGTAAGCGCATACTTGCAACCTCACTCCGCTCAGCGTATCAAGTAACCCTTTCCAAAGCCTTTCACAGTGCCATGTACAACTCTAGGTGCCGCAGACCCGGCGATGTGTAGCTTGGTCGCTACAACGCCCATCCACATACCAGCTGCGCGGATACACCGACATCAGGCTAGTAGACCCCACCAACCCGAATCGAGGGAATGCCGACAAGCTTGTCAATGAGTTTCTGGGTATATGCTACACGATTTATTGGGTATATGGAAGCTGTATGACGACAGTATGCTAGGGAAGTAACAGCAGTGGCATAAAGATCCGAATACCCCGCGCCAGCTGCGTGGCTGCTTACCATGAGCCCACGCATCATGATGCCCGCTAATGAAACGTGATTGTAGGCCGATGGGTCGACTATAATGTTTTTATACCCTCATATGCGTCGGAAGTAGTGGGGAGATTTTAGAAACCATATATACTTCCAAGCACATGCTAATTAGCTTTATAGAAAGCTCTCACGCTCTTTACATGGCTTTCTATCAAACATTTACATGATTTTTCTCCAACCATCCTATATAGCTCCCCAGCAAACTTCCCACCAAACTCGTAGAAAGCTCTCTACCAAACACTCTACATGGCGCTCCATAATTTATTGCTCAGCTCTTTACATGCCTCACTGCTCAGTTCACCGTCTAGATTAATGCTTTAATCAACATTCATAAATATGCTAACAAGGCATCTGCAGCGATTAGAAACCTTCAGAAGACCCCGAGCTGGTCCGAAGCCCTTGGTGATCAGCAAGACTACTTTGTGCTGTCTGAGTGTTCGGCTAAGCGAGCCTCAAGGGCTCCGAGACGGTCCCCCAGGCTTCGCACCGAGGGTTTTCATTCGCCGACGTCAAGCGTTGTCTTAGAAGAAGAGCAATTGTCTTCATACGTGCTCAAAAACAAGCAGCACGATATGTTGTCGCTTATGATGATCAGCTCAAAACGACATGATAGAAAAAGTAAGCGTTTTACTGCTTCGAGAGACAAACGTGCATTTAGATGAACATTTTGTTCTACATCAAGTCTTTCAAGAGAAAGACATAATCGTTGCAAGACCTTCTGCTTGACTACGAAATTAATGTTAAATGCAAAAGATCTTGTCGAAAGGCAGATACTGCATCGCGCTGCTTACTGATTAGAAGAAGAAGAATAAGATTTTGCGAAGCTTCTGACAGAGACTAACGTCGATATAGACGCAAAGATGATGTATTAAGCCATCGCGTTGATCATCGCTTCTCACTCGGGCAATATGAACGCTCGTCAAGCTACTCGTTGCCTTCGATGTCGATCATAATGCCGTGAACGAAGGCAAACGCAAACCGCTGTGAGACGCTATGCGGCATGAACATCTTCCGATCGCCACGCTACTGCTCGATATAACAACGGACATCGATAAACAAACCTATTCCGGGCACACATACCTCCATACTGCGGCATTGTACGGGCATAGGGGAATAGCCCAGCTTCTCTCTATCCTAGTCCTCGAAGAGCGTTTGCAGTGGTACGCCGCAGACGCTCTGTTCAAGGTTGCCAAAGGACAGCACGATGGTCATGGCTTTAGCTACTTCAATGCTGGCGCGGAAAGAGACCTTGTCAGCAAGGAGGTTGATAATGGGGGTGATGATGTTGCAACGTGCGCCTGGGTCGAGGCTAAAACCTATGGGATTCCGCCTAGCCTTGAATGATTGTGATAGGCTGGTTGAACTAGCGCCAAGATCATGGAATTGATTCTCAGCTGGGAAGACACAGAAACGAGTAAAAGGCATTCTTAATGAGTGATCAAACCAAGCGCTTTTGGGTTAAATAACTCGCTTATTTGATCATTCATTAAAAACAGCCCTGAGGATATTGCGGTTCTCGTCCATCACACTGTTAATCATTACAATCAAGCAATCTACATTTCCATGACGTGCCCCATCGTGGCACCGTCGTTCTTGACTCTTACCAATGCCGTTCACCACTGCAATAGATCAAGCTTTCGAATAAGACCATACGAAGCGAATACTGCTCGGAGCTGTCTTCGCTGTTCTGGACACATGAATGGCCAGTTGCGTTCAAAGCATGTCTTCACAAATCTTTGAAGGGTAGTGAAACTGCGAGGAGGGTGGATAAAATCTGGTCTGCCTCATCATGGTACAAATTCTGCTTTTGATCGATTGCATTGTACTACTCCAAATTATAGTGGCCTGCTCTCGTAGAGCAGAGGTAGACTCCGGCCACTGTGAAGACCTTGCTACATCAATGGGGATGGAATTCCATTGCGTCCAGGCGCCGGACCTTCCTGTCTATTTTGCTAGATCCTTCTCTCCTAGGTTTGGGGATGTGGAAAAGCCTGACTCAGTTGAAAGCTCATTGTTGAACGGATACAATATTTAGAGAATGATAGCTCTTGCCGGAATTTCC